>Ga0207433_10003405_pt1 | contig 30804 bp, 27 predicted proteins | sample YelNatPaOPGAMG01_FD_187559 | JGI IMG/M metagenome (GOLD analysis project Ga0207433, IMG submission 187559) | Hot spring thermophilic microbial communities from Obsidian Pool, Yellowstone National Park, USA - OP-RAMG-01 (SPAdes) (version 3) | ecosystem: Environmental > Aquatic > Thermal springs... | reverse complement strand
TCTCATCGGAATCCTGGAGTCTGGTGAGAAATGTGATCTGCTTGCCCGTGGCAAAGGAGTCTGTTTCATTGGTCTCTCCCTGAACTTTAATTTTCTTGAGTTCATCTATGAGCTGGGAAGTCTCCTTTACGGAGAGTTCCTCAACATCTCCCTTTTTGTGTTCCTTGAGGAACTCGTTTAAAGCCTTCTCCCTCTCAACAGAGGATTCCCTCAGTTTCTTGATAAACAATAGTTGATTCTTAGTGGGTCCGGTACCTTCCATTTTAATCACTTTGGTGTTTTCGGACTTTTCATGTCATTGGGAATAATAAATTATTGCTCGGAACTATGGTGGTCTTTAACCGTTAGAAAAGTAGTACATTTTTTTGTTTCGAGCCAGCGTAATCCTTTGTGCTGAAATGTTTAGTAGGTAGGCTGTAATTACATCCTACAATGACAATTCGACCTAAGAAAGTTAACAGAAAGGATGGAAAGACTTATTACAGCCTTGTTGACTAGAAGCGTGTCAACGGGAAAGTGGTGCAGAAATATGTTGGATATCTTGGCAAGGATCCAAAGGCCAAGACAGAAGTAAAGCCAGGAGGAGATCGACCAGATACTGAAGAAGATTGGAATCGAATATGATGCATGGCCAATAACAAAGATCATCATTGAAAACGATCTGAAGCTGAAGAAACTATTCCTCAAGCTGAAATAAATATGGAGATCATGTGCACAAGGAGGATTATTGAACAATTAACAGGATTCACAGGCAGTTCCGGTTACGGATTTCATTCTCAATGAGGCATTACAACTTTTACCTTGCATGCCTCAGATCTGAAATCGACCTGTCATATCTGTCCAGAAGGATTTCGTCAAAAATCAACCAGAGTTTACACATTTCAGTAACTTTTCCATCTACCTTTCATGGATTTTTCCCAGTTATTGAATACCGATTTTCTTGTTTCGTAATTAATTACACATGATTCTGAGAATTCATCTATCCTTTCAAATGGCACTACGGCAAAAATAATCCCTCTGGTATTAGTATAACTCGACGCAGGTATCGACTTAGGTCTCAATGGGTCTACTCCACTTGCCCACGCCTTCTTGATTATACCTATCTCAGATGGATCTGCTCTAGAGCACATGGCCCAGAGCACATCTTCGACATCATACGGATCAATATCATCATCTACAACAACGACCCATTTTCCCATATATGCGGCACTTCTTGTCTGTGATGCCAAATAACCAGCTTCGGTAGCGTGTCCAGGGTATGACTGTTTGATTGCAACAGTGATAAACTGTCTTCCAACACCGAATGGAGGAGTATATACTCCCTTAACATTTTGGATGCCGTTTTTTACCATTTCATCATAAATAAGGGCGGATCTCCAAATACTTCTCCAAAATGCATGATCGTTGAGACTTCCCTTTGACATTGCCGCTCCAAGCAAAATAGCCTCATTTCTGTAATAAAGGGCCTTAACTTCTACAAAAGGTTTCTGCTTAGCGTCACTTGCGTAATACCCTGTCCATTCTCCATGAGGACCTTCAAGTTTTGTCTTATCTGGATATACATAACCTTCTATAGCAATTTCGCAATTAGAAGGAATCGGCAATCCTGTGATCCTGCCCTTAATTACACTAACAGAGTCCCCCTGTATCGCCCCCTGATATTCAAGTTCTGACACACCTGAAGGAATCTCACTACCGGCTAATACATAGCAAAGTGGATCGGGACCAAATACCATTACAACAGGCATAGGTTCATTTCTTTGAAAATATTTATTCATATGCAGAGAACCATGTTTTCCGCGTTCTGCATTTATTCCCACTGTATTTTTGTTGTAAAGTTGTGCTCTGTAAGACCCAACATTTATTTTCCCATCATCAGGGTCACTTGTAATAACAGCTACTCCAGTTCCAATAAACCTTCCTCCATCTTTCTCATGCCATAAGGGCGTTGGAAATTTCATTAGGTTCACCTCATCATCAAGTTCTACATTTTCGAGAATTGGAGATTCATTGACGTAATGTATGGGGAAATTCGCTGCTTCCTTTTCCCATTTATTTGGCATCCCCCTGAGACGCTCAATGGTTTCCTTAATTGAAAGGTTAATGTCAAACCCAAATGATAAGTTAAACAGCTTTATGTTTCCAACGGAATTTGTGAGTACTCTGAATTTCGTATCTTCGTATCCAGTTATATTGCTGAAAAGAACAGCTGGTCCACTATTCTTAGCATTAATCTGAGCTATTGATGAAAGTTCGAGTTCAGGATTAACTTGATCTAACTTAACAAGCTCACCAATCTCTGTGGCATTCTTTAGCCATCCTCTCAAGTCACGCCATTTATTCATTTCAAACACTCCTATTATATTGGTTTAAAATTTAACCTTTTGTGAGATGATCCTCCTCAACCTCTCAAATGTCTACCATCTCTCAAGCTCTATCCTGTAATGTTTCTCAATCTCATCTGGTTCAATCTTTTCCCGATGTCTTTACGCCCTCTTTCCCTGAAATTTATGCAGGAAGAATATACACTGTGGTGAAGTCATCCCACTGTATATGCCTTTAGCCTTTTTCACAGGCTTGGAAAGAACAGATCCATTGTGGCAATTGCTAGAATGATATCATAGAGATCATTTTCTCAATGGTCACAAAGCATGGGAAATACAAGGACGAGAATGACGATCTAAAAGAGAGGAAGATTTGTTTATCGTCACTAAGAGAATTGAGGGAGAGGCCGAAGATCGATCTCGTGTCTGCATTAAATTTATTAATGGAGAAATAAGATGAAAGCGTCAACATAAAATTTTTCATAGGAGTCCTGAGGTTCCAATCATATCTGCTGTTCACAAAAAGCTTTTATACGCATAACCCTTATTTGCTTTTCATGAATGAAGTTAACAAAACTCCATCAGAACTAACAAGTGAAGAACAAAGAAGGAATTATCTTAAAATAATTCCATACTGTCTGCTTCTTTTTGCAGCCGGATTTGGACAGTATATAACTGCACCTTTGATTCCAGTAATTGGAGCCAAATTTGCAGTATCTGAAGGGTCAACAATTCTGCTGATTTCAGTTTACGGTTACGCAACAGCAATTCTTGCCCTCCTAAGTGGATGGACCACGCATATATTCTCGGTTAGAGGATCTTTTATGGTGGGTGGAGTACTTGCTGTAATAGGGTTATTGGGTCGTGCTTTCTCCCCTTCGTATGATCTTTTCTTAATATTTGATATAATAGCTGCTACTGGACTTCCTTTCCTCTATGGACCAATGGGGGCGGTCTCAGAATCAATGTTCAAAGACAGGGCACATCAGGTAATTGGAATTACGACCGCATCATTCTTCTTAGGTCTTGCGGCAGGAGGGTTCCTTGGCCCGCTCTTAATACCCAATAACACTATCTTTTACGCAATGCTGGCACCTGCAGCGATAGCAGTAATTGCGTTTATACTTTATCTGGTTGTCTATCGTGGGTATCCCAATTATTACGCAAGAAAATCTCTAAAGGGTTCATTTAAGGTTGGTATGGTAAAGAATTGGTATATTGCTTTTGCCGCTGCAGGTGTTGCAGTAATGTTCGGCACAGAGATCGCAACCATGCTGGTACATTTCCATGTCGACAATGCCATAACATACGCTGGCATTATTGCTGGTTTAGCATACATAGGTTCTGCAGCAGGTTCATTAACTATACCACCTTTATTTGACAAAATAAACAAAATAAAACTAGGTCTTATATTAAGTGGTTTACTGGCAGTTGCACTTGGAACAGTGTCGGTTATATCTCTGACCTACGCCCCCAATGTGGTACTTCTAGCCTTTGTTTACTTCTTTTTCGGAATGTTTGAAAATGCCCTTCTCGTTATGGCAATGGCATCCCTGGTGAAATATGTGAAAGATCCTGGAGAAGCTGGATTGGCGACCTCCATGTTCACCACCTTTGAGTTCTTTGGGGTTGGTGCAATTCCACTATTTTTAGGTCCAGGCCTTCTGGCGTTCCCGGATACTGCTGTTGTATTGACAATAGTTCTGATTGCAGGAGCTTTTATCCTATCATTTTTTATCAGAACCAGGAGAGACAATACAATTATGCAAACCGAAACAGCAAATTTATGAAAATAGTGAAAGGGTCAGCGTTTGCTGATCCACAAAATTATCCACTACTTCGGTGAGTTTTTAGGCTTTAAAAAACAGAAAAAGATAGAGCTATATTTAGAATATGGTAGGTGACTTTCAAAATAAGAATTGACTTATATATTTCCCATTGTGGTGATATCAGTCACGGGATTGTTTGTCAAATATTAAATATCCATAATTCACACAGCATACATTTGTTTACTATCAAAGCAAAATCTAACCTCCCCATGCATTTATGCCCATAAAGCAATATCATTGCATGTCCTAGTTTTTTACAATTGTTCTTTATTTTTACCGTTCAACCACTTCATATTATTTCTGATATTCCCTGATCTCCTTTCACCTGACTCATATTTCAAGAAGTTTGTTCTGATCCAACTGTATTTTTATTACCAGGCATCCTTTTTATAGATTTTATTCACATAAATGCTTATTTATGGAAAAAATATGCTCAATGCTATTTCTATTAAGTTGAAATTCACTCACTTCACATTTCATTAATCCATCATTCCAAATTTAATCAGACGCCAATGGTACTAATTGTAATCATATCAGAAATTATGAAGACACCACGAGGATGACCCTATCACAGTATCATCCCTCTTTTTTCAACCCTTGTGACAAAATATCCCCAATCGGCTTCCCTAAGTTCTTCGTTTATCTCTTCGCTGTCATGAGATTTAATGTCTTCATCAGAATATTCAATCTGTTTACCGTATAAATGCAGATAGTAATTTTTTCGGCATGCTCTTTCGAATGCTGCGGCTGTCGTCACGACATCTTCTACAGACTTTCCCACAATAAATGATCCGTGTCCACGATGTATTACAACTTTTCTATCTCCTAGCGCTTCAGCCATTTGAATCCCCATTTCCTTGGTGTTTACGAAAAGAGGTAGGCCAGAAAAAATTGCAACTCCATTCTGGAATTGAAACGAATCTCTTGAACACATGGCTAACCTTTCCCCAGACATTCCAAGCAGATTTGCATAAAATGCATGCATGTGTAATGCAGCTTTGATCTCCATTCTCTTTTGGTATACGGCTGAGTAGAAGTAAAATTCATGCATAGATTCCGGATAGTTACCATCCAACACCTTACCATCATAATCAATGGTGACTATGTCAGAAGCTGTGCAATCCGCAATGGATCTTTGATAATCATGGAGGTGACCGGGAATCATTATCTTTCCATCCTCAATCTTCATGGAAACATGTCCCCTTCCAAGTTCAGTCAAATTTTCATTTACCAATATCCTGTTTGCCATCGCAAGTTTCTGCCTTAACTCCATTGTATCGGTCATGGACAACTTATTGGGAATATAGTTAATAACATTTACCCTATCAAGAATGTCTCTGAAGATAATTATCCATGGTTTTGTATACTGCTTTAAACAGTGGAGATCTCAAGTCTGGCCATGGATAATCGTTCGTGATCCTAATGGTAACTCTTTTTAGCTTATTATGCGCCCTCTTTCTTATAACCCATGCCATGATTTGATTTTGCAGCATACCTCGGTAATTATTTTATTTTTAGATGCTACTTCAAGAAATAATGAAATTTTTATCACTGCTTCTTGTAGCGAACCTCGAATGTCATGCATCCATTCTTACTCTGCCATGGTCCGTGAGGCATTCCCGGAGGTCTACAGGCATACATTCCTGCACTGAACCTCTTCCCCAGCGAAATATCGTAAAATTCACCGTCGAGAATATAGACTTCTTCCCAGAAATCATGTTTCTGGACACCGTTAGGAGTTGTATCACATCCCGGGTTAAACTTTAGCATTCTGGTAGCCACTCCACTTAGAGCATCACGAGAAAGTATTCTCTCCGTTAATCCATCGACGGGTCCTTCGCATTTGGTCCAAGGGATTCCATCCACTTTAAAGAATTCCATCTCTTTTTTAGCCATATTTAACCTTTATACTATACGGTCTATTTATTTCAACTTATTGGATGGGTTTGCACTATCTATATCATAAGATTTCATGAATTCTTCGACCATCGACACCGCAGAATCATAATCAAAGTTTCTGTACGCATACATTCTTGACACATAGGGGGCTCCCGCATAGAACATTTCATATTGAAGATTTCTTCCTGCAAAATCTGAACCAATTATGTCCCAGGCAAGTTTAAAAAGTTTGATCTTCTCCCTGGAGCTGGTATTGGTTGATCTAACGTATCGGTCAATGTCCTTAGCAGAGTCACTATTTTCAAGCTCATGAAAGGTCGACGGGACCTGTAGGACTCCAGCACCGGCTAATTCTCTTAATATTCCAAGGGCACGCGGATAGATCTCAGCTTGCAGTCCCATCGGACCGTAGAGATACCTGGGGTTGGGCCAGAAAGCCTCATTCCTGGTTGTACCTGTGTATTCAGATGCTTTGGTCATTCCTTCAACAAAAGAGGCTAAGGAAGCAAGTTCGCCAAGTTTTTCAACAACACCCTGTATTCGATCCGTACCATTAATTCTTGCAACCTTTGCGGCTATTCCAGCAATGAATCTGAGTTTGACAGCCAGCCTTATCTGAGCCTGATTGTTTCCAAACGCATGGGCAGGGGTCTCAAAGAACTGGGACTGGAGGAGCTTAACGTCCCTGTACACAAATATGTTCTCCCAGGGGACAAAAACATCATCAAAGACAACAAGTGCATCCGACTCGTCAAATCTTGTCGACATCGGGTAATCAAATAGGCTGGATTTATTGGTTCCATAAGGAGGGCGGCAGTATAATTTCAGGCCCTTTGTGGATATAGGTAGCACAAATGATAAGGCATAATCTTCGTCGCCTTCACCCAGTGGTGGAATACAACTCACGAACAGATAGTCGGAGACAGCTGCACCAGTTGCAAGCATCTGGGACCCTCTCACCACAATCCCTTCCTGAAGTTCATCAACAACTCCCACCTGAATGAACCGGTCGTACTGTTCGTGTGATTTTTTGGATCTGTCTACCTGAGGTGGTATGATGGCATATGATACGTACAGATCATCATCTACCAGTTTTCTGTAAAATCTGGAAACATTATCTGAGAACTTTCGGCTACCTTTGTCAAATATTGAAGTATTGGATGCAAATCCTGCAATGAAGCCACCAACGTGATCAGGGCTTCTTCCAACAAACCCCATGGAGATCTTTGCCCATTTTTCTATGGCTGAATGCCTATCTAGTATTTCTCCACAGTTTTCTGGTATCATGAAGACTTTGTTTCCTTTCGTTCCCCACTTCGTATTAAAAACCATACCATTTTTCTCTTCAGAGCTAAAATTGTATAATTCTGAAATCGTACCTATGATTCCAGAAAAATAAGGGGAGTTTGTTACGTCAGAAATCATTTGCCCATCTATGTATATAGTTCTATAGTCTCTGATGGAATTAATATAATCCTTTCCAGTTCTCATTTTATTCACCTTCTTCTATCTTATATTCAACAGCTAGTTTATAAGACTCTGAAGAACTCTGAACTGTATATGTTCCCCTGAACTCTTCGCCAAAGATGAATTTTCTTCCTATTAGTGGAATAGTTCCCAGAAACATTACAAGATTTCTAGGAAGTTTACCATTTTCCTCCTTAAATAAGGCTATAAGTTCCATGGGGTCTCTAATATCCACAGTTTTTCCTGACTGGTAAAGTACCCACTCTGAACCTGACTTTACTTCCGAGCTTAGTTCAGAACTTCCCCATTCTTCGATGGCAAGTTTCAGTGGAATTGCTTGGCTCGATAAGGGTTTGCTGCACGCTACTTTGCTTCTGGCGATATCCTCTTTCTCCATGTTTCTGTCGGTGTGATCACTCCCTGCGGAAATGTAATATTCTCCGTTAGAAAGCACGAGTACAGGCTCTATTTCCCCAGAGGTCATTTGATTACTGACGCTGATCCAATGGTTCTGTGTTGCAAGTGCCATTGGTGCTCTGTAAAATACTGGTATTTTGGAGGGTGTTTGTATGCCCTGAGCCTCAAGCTCTCTCAGGTGTTCCTTTGACTTTTCTACATCTTTACCTGTGAAGCCAGCTATGACAAGTTCAAATTCTTCAAGACTCACTATGCCACCATCCGGAAGAATATTAAATTTGATCTCAGTCATTGAATGATTCCTCCTGTGTAGCTCCAAACTTCCTTCTGTAATAAATCATAGAAGCTGATTGATTATGCACATCACATGAAGTTACTTTTCCCACGACCATTTGATGGTCTGCAATTTCCTGATTTAGATAGAGTTCGCATTCAATTCTTCCGATGGAATCTTTTAAGAAGGGTATATTTGTCTCGGTTCTGAGTGTCTCTGAATTTAAGAATTTATCGACATTTCCATCTGCGGCAAAGTTTCTTGCAGCTTCCTCCTGGATACCGCTCAGTAAATTAACCACAAACTTACCGGATTTTAAAATGGCGGAAAGTGTCCTGCTGGCTGTTACTATAAATACAGCAATTAAAGGCGGATTCATCGAGATAGTTGTAAATGAGTTGATAGTGGCACCGTAATCGATTCTATTATGCTCCGCAGTAACAATCGTCACGCCTGTTGGATATCTTCTCAAAAGTTCCCGATAAATGTCATATGAGAATTTTTCACTGGGTTGCATTGCTGTTGAATACTGTTCTTTTTTAAATATCTAAGCTTTTTATGCCGATCTATGTGTTTAATGTTTTCCAAAATTAAGATTATATACCAAGTTGAGCATGAAAATTTACGAAGCTCTAAATACAAAAATACTGTTGAAAGGATTAACGGAAACTTTCTTATTTCTAATGGGTATAAGACAAAATGGCTGTTGGAAAATACTGCGAAGTGAATGGAACTGAGTTATATTATGAAATTAATGGAAACGGAATCCCTCTTTTGCTCCTTCATACTGCTGGAACAGATGGGAGGGTATGGAAAAAAATGGTGTGCAATCTAAGCACTAATTATATGTCAATCGTTCCGGATCTTCCTGGGCATGGAAAATCATTTCCATGGACTAACTGGAGAAAAACACGTGTGAACGTTGAGTTTTACGCAAAGGCAATTTCTGAATTGATAGAAAATCTAGGTCTCAAAAGAATAGTAGTTTTGGGATGTTCCATTGGAGCAGATATTGCACTTATGCTCACTACTATGATCGGTGATAATATAAGGTTAGCTATATGTGCCGAGGGAGCAGGAAAAACTAACACATTCGTTGAGCAGGACATACTAAAAACAGAGCCTGGTAATGTTGAACGAGCCTTTGATTTCTGTGGAAGAAGGGCACCAAAACATTCAATTGAGGAATTAATCTGGATAAGATCTTCCAATAATAGGGATATCTATATTGGGGATTTACTTGCATGGAATAACTTTGATATTATGGAGAAACTGGAATCCGGGAACACAAAAGTTATATTGATGAGGGGGGAAGATGATCCAGTGGTTTCCGATGAGATGCTTAGAGAAACTTCACGGATATTGCCACATTCTGAGCAAATTACGCTTCCAGGATTTGGACATTATCCAATGGTTGAAGACCCTGAAGAATTCGCAAAAATAATCAATTCTGTTCTGGTTAAAAATGAGTGATCGTTCCAGAAAACCCAGATAAGGAATTGTTTGTCGAAACACCTAAATGCAAGTGTTACAGTTAATTTATAAACTCTTTACAACTTGAAACTTAATAGTTAAAAATGACCTTCGAATGATGATCAAAATGGACATTTAGGGAATAACTCTAACTCAAATCCTGTAACTGTTAAAAAAATGGGTTTGTAAATGAAATAAAAAATGTTTACATATTAAGATTAGAAAACATCATTCATTTAGAGACTTCTTTTCTCTGGAAATATTACCTCTGGTCTCTTTGCTTAATAGACTTCCAACCGTATATAATATTCCAAGCAATGCAATAGTTATGGCAGAAACATCTGGATAAACCTTCGTCCCGTATATAGCAATCACTGCACTTACTAAAATGGGCCAGATTCCAGCTATTCCATATCCCAGATTCCAATTAAGCCCCAAAGCACTGCCTCTCACACTGGTTGGAAAAGCCTCGTTCAAGTATAGACTAAAATCGGCTTTACTGAGCGACGAGAAGAAGTATAAGGGCATCAGTGTCAGCAATAAGGCGTAGTAAGCATCTCCTGGGAGCGTCCCCAAATGTATGTAAAGGTAACTTATTGCAACAAGTATTACTCCCCCTACAATTGCAAGTGGCTTTCTCCCGGTACGCTGGGATATTGTACCTCCGAATATAGATCCAACTACACCTGCTAATGCACCGATTAATACAATCTCAGCAAGCAAAGTATGGGGGGTATGATTAAATGCGATCAAAAAAGTCGGGAAAAAATTCTCAGTCATATTGTCATATCCCAGTAAACCTATGGACATTATAAGGGCCAGTAGGAAAGTTGATCTTATTGCAGACTTTTCAAGTGCAAGTTTCTTGAGGGGTGTATCGGTAGTCTGTCTTTTCTTCTTTGCCAGCCTATATATATTAGATTCAGGTGTTTTGTATAATACCGGTAATATAATGAGAATTGGTACCAGAGTTACGAGAAACATGAATCTCCACCCAAGGGTGAAATAAGATGCCCCTACAAACACAACACTCACCATAAGGAGCCATGCTGCACCTATAACATGTGCCCAGCTGCCTCCAGACTCTGCAAAGCCTGTCATGAAACCCCTAAGCCTTTCAGGGAAGTTTTCAGGCCCAAATACAAGACCACCTGCTATTAATCCACCTATGAAAACTCCACCTATAAGCCTAAGTCCAATAAATATAATGGGGGATAATAATCCTACACTGGCATAAGTAGGCGTGGCAGCGAGCAACGCCGTAAATACCGCTGCCCCTGTTATGTTTATGTACAGGGCTCGCTTCCTTCCATGGGCATCGGTGTCTTTACCAAAGAATGCTCCACCTAACGGTCTGGTCAAGGATCCAGCAGCAAAACCACCCCAGAAAATAATCAACGAAATACCACTATTTGCATTAGGGTAAATTGCTTTAGACACTGGTATCGAAACAAACGTTAGAGCAATAAAACTTAGGATGTCAAAAGTATATGCAAAAAATGACACATATAGACCTTTTGCATGATTTATATCCAGTCTTTCTCCACTATCACCAGAACTTACGGAATTTGCTTCCATCGGAATCGCATGATCACTGTCATATTTAAATTTACGTCTAACATTGTATCTGTACCAAGGAATGTTTTTGAAATAAGATTTGGGGCAAACATTTGTAACCCTAATCATATGTTTTAATTATTAGTATAATAAGGGGTATTGACCCATTGGGCTTTTCAATTATAATGCTTCTCATTGATTTTCTTTCTCTGCATTACATCTCAAGATCCTTCGAGTTATAACATTGATTGTGTGCATTCTATGTCTGAAAGAGATAATGAGATAATTAGAGGTAACTTATAAATCACCAAATTTATAAGTCCTTATTACTTTTTTGAATTGAAGAATCAGTGTGTACGGTAAATATTATCTAATTCTCTTTACTGATCAACAATGTCAAATGGTGCTAATTTAAACGCTAAACTGCCGGATTTTCCGCTTATATCCCAACATACGGCGTTGATCGTAATCGATATGCAAAGAGATTTTGTCTCAGATGATGGATTTCTAGGCAACAGATCACACAACATGAAGCCAGTTCAGGACACTGTAGAAAAAATAAAAAATCTGATAAAATTTTGCCGGAACATGGGAATTATGGTGATTTACACTCAGACTGTTCATTACACTTATACGGATTCATCGGCATGGATCAGGAGATCATCAGAGAAGATCAGGGATCCATTAATATGCAGACCAGGTACATTGGGTGTACAAATAATTGATGATCTCACCCCAATAGATGGCGAGCCAGTAGTCGTTAAGCATAGGTATGATGCGTTCTTGGATACTGATCTGGATTTAATCCTTAGATCGAATAATATATCCAACCTACTGGTTGCAGGAACTCAAACAAATCTCTGCGTTGACAGCACTGCCCGACATGGGTTTATGCTAGATTACTGTACCATATTAGTTGAGGACTGCATATCAACCCCGGATACTGAATTTCACTATCCAATAATCAAAAACTTCAATGCAAATTTTGGCTATGTCTTGCACTCGTCTAAAATAATTGAAAACTGTGCAAGGCAATAAATAAAGTATTATTTAGAAAGAATATTCATTTTTACACGCTTCTTATCCAATTCGGATCCAACCTTGAAGTGTTCTCCATCTATGATCATTTTTGCATATCTTTCATATTCTGGAGTCCATTTTTCAAGGTTATATCCAAACCAAGGTTGCTTGAGGCTCAGATCTGGCAGCTTCATTTCGTCCCAAATCTCCCTTGCTCTCTCCATAAATTCTTTCTTTGGAAGAGATGTTGGAGGATAGTCGCTTTTCCTTGTGGCGTCAATCAGTATTGCAGAACTCTCCCTGTATCCACTGTTACTGTCTGTCTGTCCAGAAACAAATACAGATGGATCAAGATGAGCTGTTTTTCCCTTTATAAGTTGCATGTCGCGATGGGGTTGCATTCTGAAGCTTAATGCCCAATTGACAGAATCTGCATCGAACGGATCAATGTCAGTATCGACAGCAACGAATACCTTGCCAATATCGGCCGCATATCCAGAAGCACAAACTAAAGCACGCATTGAATCTGTTGGACTGTCTTTATCTATCTGAATTACGCAATACTGCCAACTTCCACTTGACTCCAAAAAGGCAACTTTCTTTACACCCGGAAGTCCACAATCGCTTCTCAGGAATTTAGTAAATGCACTACCATAGGCAACCTGCCTAAGTTTACTGCTTTCGCTCGGAGGCATCTGACTGATTATAGTCTGGAATATTGGCTTTTCCTTCCTGTGCGTAACAGCTGTAACTTCCATGACTGGACACCACTGGCTTTCCACATCTGCAGCAACATATCCTGTATATTCGCCGAATGGGGTTTGTGGTTCGAAATCAGATACTGATACCTTGCCCTCAATAACATACTCAGCTGTTGAAGGAACAACTAAGTCGACTGTTTTGCATTTTACAACTTCAATTGGCTCTCCAGCCAACCCACCAGCCACTGATATTTCGTCAAGCCCATAAGGAACCTTTGCTGCTGCGGTGTATTGTAAATAAGGCGGTCCACCTATTACGATGGCTGCATCCATAGTTTTAGATTTTGCTGCTGCCTTCCGGAGGTGCATGAAGCCATGGCTTCCCCGGTGAATCTCCCAGAGAATTTTCTTCTGACCGAATACCTGACCAGAATAAGTCCCTGCATTCTGGATTCCGGTATCCACATCCTTGGTAATAAATGCAGTAGTGGTTCTCACCTGGCAACTATATCCTGGTATTTCTACAGGAAATGGGATTTCATTAATGCCTTTAGTTTCAAGTTCCTTGCCTGTTATAACTATTTCTTGACATTTAGCAGTAGTGACTAATTTTGGGGCGATCGGATGTTCTATGGCCATTGTAAACCTATCAGAAACTTCATCTGGTTTACATTCCATCCCAGCAGCGTATATATCCATGGAACTTGATAGCACTCCGGTGCAGACCCCGGCGTCGAAACGCTTTCCCTTGGAATCTATAACATTAGTAAAAAGAAATCCAGTTCTCTTTGACTCTGGAAGTCCCCTAAATTGCAGTCTAACAAGAGGCATCAATTCAGTTTCTAGCTTTATTTCGCGATCCACAACTGTCAAAAGTTTGCGTTTTTCCAATTCGTTTAGATATTCCCTTAAGTCTCGATAAGGCATAAGAAGGTATACAGTCTAGCCTAAAAATGGTTTTCAATAAATTCAGGTCCCTATTGTCATTTTATTTTTGTAAAACTCATCCAAAAAATATGATCCATTTGACATTATAGTGGCTTCATGGGTAAATTAAGACATCAGCCTAATACTTAAGTCTTCATGCGCTTTCTGTTCCTGAACAAGTAAATCTCATTTTCTATAAGTACAATCTTTGAGTTTCCCCAAATAATTTTGCAACTATCATGATTCTAATTACTTATCATTTGATTGATTTGGTATACCTCCATGACCATTCTTATTTAATGTAAATTGGAATGGCTTTCTCAAATTTTGGATCATTATTGCATGTGCCGTCAACTTCAGTTAATATCGAATAGTTTCCAGCCAGGATCATTTTCTGATAAAAACAATTGCGAATAATTCAAAGAAACCGGTTTTCTGGGCCGGTGGTTAAAGAGGACCGATAGTTTTAGTTTTACAGATGGATGCGTAATCTTACTTCGTTTGGTCTCCATAACTTTGTTCAAATTTTTTGAGACAAAATATACTGCATATTTGTAAATATCTCTAAGAACATTCCGGTGAAAAATAAAAGTGAGAAAAAGGTCCAGAAAGAGGCTAAATGTCTCCTAAACTTTTTACTATTTCACTTACGATCATTTCTTCTTTAAGATATCAGACCACTTTTTCCTTATTGCATCATCCGTATTCTTATCAGCCATAACAACTTCTGGAAAATCCCCTCTGATTATGTTTCCAATTGGTTTAACTGCCAGTATAACCGCTCTTGAACTGGTAAATTCAAGCAGATCCTTTCCCTCCTCGTGTTTCGATATTGGGTCTAAAGGTGTTCCCATGGTGTCTTTTATTATGTGAATTCCGGTGGCGGGATCGTTTCTACTACACATTGCCCACACTACCTCACTGAGGTTTGAAGGATCTATATCTTCGTCCACCACTACAGTGTAACGGCCTGCAACCGCTCCCGGCCTGCATTGCGATGCTATATGGCCGGCCATTACTGCTTGTCCCCCATAGGTCTGCTTAATGGCTACAGTTGTAAATGCTCTCGAATAACCTTCTTCATGACACCAAACGCCATTTATTCCGGATATTCCAGTAGCTTCGAGCGAGTTCCAGATCAGTGCCGATCTTACAGGGCAACGAAAATAAGAATAGTCGTATGGGGGTTTTCCAGCGCATGTGCCAAGAAGGATTGGATCATTCCTATGGTATACCGCTTCTACTCGAATAACTGGGTTTACCATCTTTCCCCCACCGTAATATCCAATGAATTCTCCAAGAGGACCCTCATCTGTCATTTCTTTCGTAATATATCCCTCTATTGCAATTTCGCTATCAGCCGGCAAAGGAAGCCCAGTTATAGGTCCCTTTATGACTTTCACCGGTTCCTCCCTTATTGAACCAAGGAAATTGTATTCGGACACCCCTTCTGGGACTTCATTTCCGGAAAATAGATTTATACCTGGATCATGACCGAAAGATATTGCAACTGGGCAATCCTGGCCCATTTTAAGGTATTTCTGATAGTGGTTCCTCCCATGTCTCGATGCCTCCATAAGAATGGCAAGTTTATTTTTTTCTTTTACCATTATCCGGTATGTTCCAACGTTAACCCAGTTGGTTTCAGGGTCCTTTGTTATTACGGCATCAGCGGTGCCTATATACCTCCCCCCATCGTTTTTAAACCATTTTGGAGTTGGGAATTTGAAAATATCTATTTTTTCTCCAGTATCTTTGTTCTCCATAACTGGAGCAGAATTTACGAACGTTGGAAAAAATTCATCCACACGGTTTCTGTTTTTCGCTATCTTATCCTTTATTAGATGGGCCAACTGCAGGTTACTCGTATTACTATCGAATCCCAATGCAAGAGAAACCCTTTGTGCATCAAGCAAAGCCCCAGTCAACACTCGAAAGCCTTGGGGATATCCCTTAATATTGTCAAAGAGCAGAGCGTATTTATTGTTCTTGGCATTTGCATCAGTAAGTGCACCTATCTCAAGATTCCAGTCAGCGCCGGATATTTTCCTCAATATATTGAGCTTTTCCAGATCATCTATGAAAGTGCGTATATTTCTGGGTTCTTTCAAGTTTACCATAACATACATTGGATCAAACAGATGTATCTTAACTTTTCTGGTTGAGCAATATCCAACCCAACATGCAACAATTGACACGTTGTTAACTAATTACATTCGCTAAGAAAGGCTTAATAGTGTGCTCTCACATTACTCTTCAATGGGAGACTATTATAACGATCTAAATGAATATCTGAACACTCTTGATAAAGCCGGTAAACTTTTCAGAGTCGAAAGGGAAATTGTAAAAGAAACCGAGTTGACTCCATTAGTCCGCCTTCAGTACCGGGGACTTCCTGAGAATCAAAGAAGGGGGTTCCTATTTGAGAACGTTACAGATGCGAAAGGAAAAAAATATAAAATCAAAGTCGCAACTGGAATATATGCGTCTTCAATGGAAATTTATGCCCTTGGATTGAAATGCGATCCCACCAGGGAATCAATACAAAAGAGATGGGAAAATGCCCAACTACACCCAGTTCCTACGGAAACTATAGATAAAGCTCCAGTTCAGGAAATAGTGGTAGAGGGTGACAAACTTCTTGAAGACGGAAACGGAGTCGAGGCTTTGCCAATTCCAGTAGAACTTCCAGGATTCAGTGGGCAGATTAGAACAAGTACACAATTTATAACAAAAGACCCTAAAACTGGTATACAGAACGTTGGAAATTATTCTGCCCACATTTTTGGAAAGACAAAGTTAATGTGGGAAATAAACAGAGGGAATCAGGGTATCATCCACTGGAGAGCATGGAAAGAACTCGGTAAACCCATGCCAGCCGCAGTTATAGTTGGCGGCCCTCCATCATATTTCTATGTTGGAGCAGCTAAAATTCCCTATGGAGTTGACGAATTAACCGTGGCTGGTGGATTTTCAGGAAAAGCGGTTAAGACTGTTAAGTGCAAAACCGTAGATCTTGAGGTGCCAGCTGACGCTGACATAATAATAGAAGGGAACGTTTCAACTGAATTCATGGAGCCAGGAAATGCATTCGGAGAGTATACTGGATATATGGCTACCGATGTATGGCTCCGGCCTATTTTTAATGTAACTGCCGTTACTATGAGAAAAAACCCCACGTTTGTACACATAATGAGCCAATTTCCACCAAGCGAAAGCAGTAAGGTGAGGCAGATTTCATCTGAGAACATCTACTATAAGTTTCTCAAGTTTGACGCCAAGGTTCCAGGCATTCTTGATGTAGTGTGGCATGAAATGAGTCAGGCTCAATGGTGTGTCATCCAAATTAAAAAGATGAATAAAGCCCACCCATGGCAGGTTCTTAATCTGGCTGCGGGATATGATCCCAGATGGGGAAAATATTTCATAGTGGTGGATGAGGATATAGATCCAAGGTCAACAGACTCAGTAATTTGGGCTATGAGTTGGAGAGCACAACCTGCGCGGGATATGAGGATAATATCAGGAAAGATCCCCGGGCTGGATCCATCCGCCTTCAGCCCTGACTCATCCCACGAAGAGAAGGAATTTCCAGGTGGAGTTGGTAGTTCCGCTGTTCTGATCGATGCTACTATAAAGTATCCATATCCCCCGACCTCACTCCCAAAAAAAGAATATATGGAGAAAGCTCTTAAGACTTGGAACGATCTCAAACTCCCAGAATTGAAACTAACTTTCCCATGGTATGGTTATGAACTTGGATACTGGCCCGATCAGTTCAAACAGGACGCTGATGATATTGTCAAAGGCGAACATTATAAAATTGGGGAAAGACTCGCGAAGGAGAGACAGAAAGTTTAATTTCCAATCTCCTCGAAAATTTTTTAACAACTGTTATCATATTCCAAAATGTCCACTTCTTTTGGTAGCCAACTACCTCTTAAAATAGTTGAAATGTTTACTTACAAAAACAACAAAAGGGAGAACTCAGCGGTTTTCCTTATAACTGTAGATCACGATGAAACTCCTCATGTTGCACTTCTCTCACCCTATCAGGTTGTAGTAGTAGACGAAAGCAAATTGCTTATTGCAGTCCAAAGGGGAACCAGATCGCAGATGTATCTCCATGAGAATCTGAAAGGTACTCTGATTTTACAACTTGAGCCTGCAGTAGATTATGTCAAGTTTTATGCCTCAGTTGCTCCTAACTGGGGAGAATATGAAAATGAAATTCTTTATAGCTGTGCAATAAAGGACATTTCTGAAGATTTTTCCAATAAAGCCCCGTTTATTTCAGAACTTAAATTTGATCAGAGGGAAATTTACAAGGATTACATGGCCGGTTTTGAGAATATCAGAAAATATGTTCTTTCAAGTTAATCTTCTGAAGCTGATTCCATATCAGAACCCCATTCTCTCATTAATGCTGTTCTTATACCAAGCATGTTCAATACACGACCCACTGTGAGATCAATAAGCTGCGTCAGGTCGCTTGCGCCAAAATATAGGGGGGGTAGAGGAGGCATCACTATACCTCCTGCCTCTGTAATCTGAACCATGTTCTTCAGATGTATGAGGTTCAATGGAGTTTCCCTCGCAAGCAGTATAAGCGGTCTTCGCTCCTTCAATGTTACCATCGCTGCCCTTGAGATCAGGTTGTGTTCGAATCCCGTGGCTATAGCAGAAACAGTCTTCATAGAACAGGGTGCAACAACCATTCCTGAGGTCACAAATGAACCACTGGAGATCTTTGCAGCGAAATCATATTCTTCATAAGTGAAAGTCGCCAATCCATCTAAATCAGAAACGTCAAGCCCTGTTTCAAGTTTTAAAGTCTTGCCAGCACCATGTGAAATTACCGCGTGTGTTTCCAAATCCTTGATCTGCTTCGTGGCCAATAACATCCTGTAGCCATATACTGCACCAGTGGCTCCTGTGACTGCAATCACAATTCTCTTTACCATTATATTTCACTCTTTCACTATGGTTATAATCTATTAACTATTTAACTAAATAAAAATGTTTTTAATTCAGGCTATTGCAATTGGCCTGAATGGAGAACCAGTCGCTCCCTTGAACTTCAGCGGGAGTCCAATGAACAGGAACTCATACACCTTGTCTCTTGAAATTTCCTCAAGGTAAATGTTTTCTATTATGTAAATTCCCATCTTCGCAAGCAGATAAAGGTGTCCTGGAAGTTGTGAATGTGTCTCAGGATCCTTTCTTTCCGGTACATCCCAGGCGAGATTGTCAGATCCCACTGCGAAGCATTTATCCTCAAGGTATCTGCTGACTTCTTTTGAAACCCCTGCAGCTTTCTTGTAAATTTCACCGTCGTTCCAATGTTTTCCATATCCAGTTCTTACAAGAACTATATCGTTCTTGCTGAAGGTTATGCCTTCCTTTGCAACAGTCGACTTGAATTCTTCCAGTGTAATCTCGTGTTCCTCCGGTAGAGGATCTGAAACGAATGCCGCAACATCAACCAGTACTCCCTTTCTCACCATCATTGGGAGCTCAGAGGCATCAAATTTTGTAAAGCCCCAAGGAGTTTCCACTGAAGGAGTCACCTTTGTGCCATCGTAAAACTTGAGGTCTGACGCCTGATGGCAAATGGCATCAATATGCGTCCCAGACTGGTCAGTCATTACAATTAAACCTGAAGAGCTTGTTCTCGGGCCGTTTTTCTCTGGAAGATAATAGCTTTCATGGTGCCTGTAAAGGAAATAGTTCAGACCAGGTTGAACAGGATCAAACGCAGGCATACCCGGATACCTTACGTGTTCAAGATCGTAAATTTTAGCATCAGAACTGAGCATCTTTAGGAGTTCTGTATTCTTCACGGTTTCACCTCGTTAACTTTCTTATCAGCTACGTTATTAAGCTGGGATCTGGACTTAATTTCGATTGCGATGTAGTCCGAGTCTTTTGTTGCCGCTGCAGTGTGGGAAACTCCTCTCGGTATGTACAGCATTTCGCCTTCACTGAGTTCATACGTGTTGTTTTCCGTCTTCCACGTAGCTTTTCCCTTCACGCAGATTATGACTTCATCATAGTCCATGTTCCTGTGCCAGAAAGGCATAACGGCCCGCCTTTTTGATAGCTCTATGCTAATCCCATCACCTGTGAGCAATTTCATCGTCGGCCCATCGGGCTTATCCATGTTTGGAGGATTCAAGTTTCCATATTTTATAACTTCCGATTTTGTTTCAATATCCTGAATTTCATTCTCCTTTTCCCTGGAAAACAAGACATTTAGCCCTTTGGAGGTTATCTTTTCCTTTATAATTTCAGACATAGCCATATCACAGTACTGGATTAACAGAGAATAATAAAATCTTTCTAAAAAGTGAGGGTTGGACCATCTGAAATAAGCCCTGATCAAACCCAAAGGATAGTTCTCCTCCATTTCTCCGGGGTTCAAGGACGCTGCTACCTTTGTGAAGTGATTCCACAATTTATGATACAGAACGTCGAATACTTCCCTGTATGTTACTACGGATCTGATTGATCTCTCTGTCATTTTGTTTGTGGCACCTTCAGATCTATCATAAATAACCTGAAGAGATGGTCTCTATTTCTCTTCAGAATATTTCTTATAAATCCTGCACATTTATCAGTATCATATAGGACGCCAATCTGCATGAAATCCCATGAGGAATTACATTTCTGTATTAGTTATGGATTCTGCATATCTATAAAGCACAGTCTTTGTCTATTCAAAGTATGTGAGACTCAATTATCTCACACCATTCTTCCCACATTCTGCCACTTTATTCTTTCTGATTATGTTATAGTCTACCATCCTTTAGAATCTTCCAGATATATGGTCTCTGCTGTATGTTCCCAATGAGGATGCTGTTCTTTCAAGAAATCATTTTTTTACCATCTAAAAGTTCAAGTTTACCGTTTCAAGTTACAGCTTTCCCGTCAAGGTTACGGTTAACTATAATGAAGCTCTTAGAGATTGGGTCAGGGAGAATGATGATTTCATCAGGAAAAGTTGGACTGGCGAACATATGGGTGGCACTGGAAAGACCTGCTTATTTTTATGAATTTCAGATGGAACTAAATCGACAAGAAACGGTGGTTTAGCTTTTACACGCATCGTTTAGAAGGGTGTGGTCAAAATTACACGGTGTAGGGAAAGATTGGTAGCTTTGGGGAAAAAGAGACGATCAAAAGATTCTGGCAAAGGAGATGGAAACAGTAGGAAACAGAGTTAGGAAGTAATAAAAACCTTAAAACTATTACACAAATAATGAAAAATATAGATGTCCACTCGCATATGCTTCCAACTGAGTCAATACATGAATTATCCGGTGAAATTTTACCCATGGGAGATGGGAACCTTTACAATATTAAGGTGAATGGCAAGTCTGTTCAACCTATGACTAAGGGATTTTTTGATCTTAATGCCAGAAATGAAGAATTAGCAAAAATGGAGGTTGACGCACAAATTATTTCTCCAACGCATCATCTTTACTTTTATTCATCAAGTCTTGAGATTGCCCAAAAGACTTCCAGAATCCAGAACAATGGAATCAGCAAAGTATGCAGAAAAGAGCCTGATAGATTCTTCGGTAATGCCACTCTTCCGCTGCAAGATTCAAAGGCAGCAGTTATGGAAATGGAGAGGGCTTATTCGGATCTCGGAATGAAAGGGATAGAGATTGGTACGAACATTGGTGGAAAGAATCTAGACGATGAAAGCCTGTACCCTGTTTATGAAAAAGCACAGGAACTGGAATTGCCCATATTTGTCCACCCAAATGATTTTCTTGGTCCGGAAAGACTTGCAAAATATTACATGGGTATAGTAGTCGGAACCATAGCAGAGACAACAATTGCCGTAACTAGCTTGTTATTTGGTGGGGTTTATAACAAATTCCCTAAGCTGAGGATGATATTCTGTCACGGTGGCGGCGCAATACCATATCAGGTTGGAAGGTTAAAACGGGCGGTATCTATAAGAAATGAACTCAAGGGAGCTAACGTTGACGTTGACAGGAGCCTCAGAACCAACGTCTTCTTTGACACTGTTGTATTTGATGTCCCATCACTCAACTTTCTGGTGAAAAATACTGGTGTGGATAATGTTCTTCTGGGAACAGACTATCCATTCAACATGGGAAACTGGAATTCAGTAAAACAAGTTGAGACGGACACAAACTTTAGTGATTCATTTAAAAATAAGATCCTTGTGGAAAATGCAAGGAAACTCTATAAACTCTGATTTCTGGGTGTTCAATATTCCAATTAAATTCAGCTTCCTAATGAATAAATTTTAAATATTCTCTAATTCTTTAAACTCTATGTACATTCCAAAGCTCGTCCCTGAGGAAGACAGGAAGATCATAGAGGAGAAATACAGGAAGGGAACTATTAAACACAATAACATTGGAGAAAGCCCTGCCGTGTTGGTAGTGGACATGACGAATGGTTTTGTTGAAGATAAGTTTCCCACGGGATATAGCAAGACAGGAAAGCCTTGTTCAACTAGCATAAAGAGGCTCATTGACCACTGCAGGATTGTGGGCATTCCGATTATATATACCAAGGACATGGAAGAGATTGGGGAAGCCTATGACCTGTACAGGGGTGCCTGGAACTATAAGGGCAAATCTATAAACAGTGAGTTAAAGGCCGAATACAACACGATTTTCCCTCTGCTTAGCCCGAGGGAAAATGAACTTGTCATACAAAAATCCAAACCCAGTGCGTTCTTTGGCACTTCACTGATAAGCATTCTTAATTATTTGAGGATTGATAGCCTCATTGTAACAGGAATGGTTACCTCAGGCTGTATAAGGGCCACTGTTGTAGATGCATTCTCGTACAATTTCGGCGTTACCGTACCAATAGAGTGTGTTGCTGACAGGTCTCAAATATCCCATGAAGTTACACTTTTTGACCTAGATATGAAATATGCGAACGTGTTAAGTCTTCAGGAAACGCTTGCACTTCTAAAAAAGCCAAGTTCTTAGTACACTCAACAAAAAGTAAGGTGTAAAATAGTTGAAAAAATAGTTTAAACGAATTAAAAATTACTTTTTGGATACTTGATACTTCTTCTGGGTATCCTGCACTGCGTCAACTATCTGCTGGTAACCAGTGCACATACAATAATTCCCGTGGAGTTTTTCTCTTATCTCTTCCCTTGTCATCTCTTGATTCTCCCTTATGAGGTAGTGCGTCATCATAAGGAATCCAGGAGTACAATAACCACACTGCATAGCAAAATGCTCCCTGAATGCCTCCTGCTCTATGCTGTATTTTCCATCTTCGGGCTCAAGTCCCTCCACAGTCATCAAATCTGCTCCTTCTGCTTGAACGGCCAAAATCTGACAGGATTTTACGGGTTCCCCTTTCCACAGTATAGTACATGCCCCACAATGACCAGTGTCACAACCTATGTGAGTGCCTTTCAATCTCAACGTGTCTCTTATGAAGTGAACAAGCAAAGTCCTTGGTTCTGCTTCTCCAGAGTAGTTTTTCCCGTTTATATTTAATGATACCTTTACCATAATATCACGCCCTCTTCTCTGATGTAAGGTTTGTAATTATTCTCATTAGCATTCCTCTCAAAACATATTTTCTGTACTCGGAACTTCCGTGTAAGTCACTTATCATCTCTATTTGCGAAATAGAGTTGTCAATAATGGCCCCTAAGTCTAAATCATTTGGATGTTTTCCAGTGATTGACTTTTCCAGTTCCCTTAGTCTTTTTGGCCCTTCTGAAGTTGCCCCGGTTGCTATTCTTATGAATTCCACTGATCCGTCACTTTTTAATTTTGCCAATGCTGCAACTGATGCAACCGCGAAGTCAGCCTTTCTCCTTGCGTATTTTTCAACTATAAAATTTTCATTATTTTTTTCAATTTCAACACCAACTAACATCTCATCTTCCTTCAGTGCTGTTTCGAACGGTCCCTTGATAAATTCTTCAATATTGACGTACCTTTCGCTGTGAAGGGTTCTTAAATGAACCTTAGCTTCCAGTACAAAAAGAGATGGCAAATAATCTGCGGCTGGGTCAGCTTCGCAAATGCTGCCTCCAATCGTCCCCCTATTTCTGATTTGAACATCCGCAATATTTTCAGCGGTTGATGATAGTAAAGGTACGTTACTTCTCACTACTGAGTCTTCTAGAATTTCATGATGTCTTACCATCGCTCCAATTTTCAAAGTGTGGGCACTTTCCATTTTTATTTGTTTTAACTCTGGAATAAATCCTATGTCAATGAGAGTATCTGGTTCAAAAAGTCTCAACTTGAGTATGGGGAGAAGACTCTGGCCCCCAGCTATTATCTTTGCCTCCTTATTATCTGACATAAGAGTCAGAGTTTCATCCAATGTTTTTGGGCGTTTGTATTCAAACTTAGCCGGATACATATTAATGCACCTCCCCATAAAGTTTCTTAAATGCCTCGCTTTCTTTAACCCAATTCCAAATTTTCTCAGGCGTTATTGGTAATTCGGTTATTCTAACGTTGAACACACTAAGGGCGTCTTCTATTGCTGAAGCAACCGCAGCCAGTGATGTTATTGCACCACCCTCCCCTACTGCTTTTGTCCCAAAAACAGTGTTTGGGGCTGGGGATTCCATGAGCTCAGTTCTAAGTTCCGGTGCTTCCATAGCAGTTGGTTTAAGGTAATCCCCGAACGTAAGAGAGAGATTTGTTTCCTGTTCATCGAACACAAATTCTTCGTACATTGCTCCACCTATTCCACTTATAGTAGACCCAATGACGAGACCCTCAACAATACCTGGATTAATCACTTTACCTGGATCGTGAACTATACAGTAATCCAATATTTTTACACTCCAGTTCTCTGGAATGACTTCTACATAACATACATGAACCGAGTTTGAATGTGTCAGTTGAACGTTAAAGTCACTCCTGACGAATGGTTTGGCAGTAGGATTAACATAGGCTGCAACAACCTTCAATCCCGGTTCCTCGCCCTTTGGGAAAGAGAGCAATCTTCCGTATGATATTTTCGCAAGCTCTTTAAAACTAAGAAGCTTTTGCGGATTCTCAATATTTTTACATATGTAGTTATCCTTAAAAAATAGAGATTCCTTTGGCTCTCCAAGGACTGATGAAGCAATGCTCAAAACCTTAGATTTCAACCTCTCCGATGCTTTCATGACTGCACCGAGATAAACATCATTAAACGCATTTGAATAAGTTCCGGCATAGGTAAGATGACCCAAGGTAGAATCAAAAGAAGCGTCGACTATTACTTCACTTGGATCTATACTAAAAGCATCTGATACAACCTGTGCTATTGTGGTAACATGTCCAGTCCCAATTTCTGGGCCATTCATATTCACTTTTACCACTCCATCCTGACCTATCTCAACAGTTGACATTTGTCCTGCACCGTTGTAATCTGGAAGGTCTGCTTTCGAAAGAAAATAGTAACCTAAGTTTGATGTGCCTGGTTCAATGCCCTCCGAAAGACCTATGCCTATATACCTTCCCTGCTTCCTAAGTTTTTCCTGATCCTCTTTCTTTGCATAATAGTTTGAAAGTTCAAGTGCTCTTCTTAATGTTTCTGGATAATCGCCGCTTTCATAAACCTCACCTGAAGCGGTTGTGTACGGCATTTTTTCTGGATGAATAAGATTCTTCTCCCTAATAGCAACGCGATCAATCTTAAGTTCATCTGCAGCAATGTCCATCATTCGCTCAAGTACAAAAGACATGAATGGTTTACCAACTCCTCTATCTTGAACTATTGGTGGGTCATTTGTGGCTACGCTTCTGTACTCGAATGATAGATTCCTGATCTCATATGTGCCACTCATGTTGGCAAACTTAATAAGTGAGTAAAGGGCAGATACGTAGGGCCAATTTCCATCTGCTTGCCAGTCGCTCAACTTCACACCAAGAATTTTTCCATCTTTTCTCATTGCGAATTCTGCATCCATAAAACCTCTAGGTCTGTGAAAAGCATACAGATTCTCCATTCTTGTCTGGACCCACTTAACCGGTTTCCCGCATAACTTGCTAGAAAGGCCCATGAGAGCCACATACTGCCAGATTGCGAGCTTATTCCCGAATCCACCTCCTACTGGTGGTACAATCAATCTGATTTTGGAAGAAGGTATGTTTATTGTTTTTTCTACGGACTGAACGGTTCTTCCTGGTTGTTGGTCACTTGCATATACTGTAAGCTCCTCCCTTGTCCTATCATAATATGCGTTCACTACCCATGTTTCCAAAGGGGTTGAAGCATACCTGTGAATTTTAATACGCTGTTTCACTATTTTGTCAGCCTCTTTGAAAGCCGTAGTTACATCTCCAAAGTCAAAATGATCATATATGAGTTCGTTACTTCCAAGTTCTTCATAAATTAAGGGAGCATCTTTCTCCAATGCACTCTCTATAGTGGACACCACCGGTAATGGTTCATATTCAACGTCTATGGCACTAACGGCATCGGTGGCTATATATTTAGTTTCTGCAACAACTAAAGCAACGGGTTCACCAACGTACCTTACTTTATCAACCGCAAGGATATAATGAGAAGTAGGTGATTTTGTCGCAGCTCTTGACGACATGGGGTTCGTAAGAGTTTTTATCTCATTACCTGTGAGAATTATTAACACTCCTGGTATTTTTAGCGCCCTTGAAACATCTATTTTCAGTATCTTAGCATGAGCATAAGGGCTTGAAAGTATAGAGGCATAATGCTGATCTGCAAATTCGATATCATCAGTGTACCCCATAATTCCTTTTATTATCTTACGATCTTCTAACCGAAGTACATCTTTCCCAACATTATTTTGTACTTTATATGATTCGGCAGGCATTGTAACCTGATTCTGCGTTGATCTTTTATCCATAGACGGAATAACGCTGGATTTTATATAAAGTATTTTGTGAACCGCGTTATTTCCCGAAATATATGCTTTCCGGTTTAGCGTTCGGATCTATCGCCATAATTAGAGATACACCTATATAAGATCTATGGGGGGTTGCGATCTGTATATCTTCAAGAAAGCTATTTTTCAACCTGCAGTGGAAGTGCTTCCTTCTCCCCCTCTGGTATTGGGTAACCTGACCCTGTAGGGTTTCTCATTCTTCATCATTGAATATATGTGGTATAGAAGACGCCTTGCACTCTAATAAACAGAATTTGCAAGATATGAATTACTGATCCTGGATATCCCTGTGGCGTGATCCTTTCCTCCCGATCCTGTCATTCCGAGTGCCTTGACACTCTATGACTGGAGCTTATGGGCAGAATCAAACTGTTTTATATTAGTCTTCTTGGATATGAATTAGAGTGGTTCATCCGACACATCGGTGTTTACTGTATTTTATGTCTGTTAATGGGTTCATTCAGGTTGCAGGTAACTAAATACAGCTAGCGATACTTTCAAAAGATTGCTAAAATTTTATAGGTGGACCTAACAAGGTGTATTAGTCGTTATTACGATCATAGAATGCTTTACCAAGAACTTTTTTCACTGACATCTATGGACGGAACATTTGAAAGAAGAGAGAACAAGTAAAATGAGAGTAATATTTACAGGAGCATTAAATTGTGGGTGGTAAAATGGCCGAATCTATGTATTGTGTACTTGGTCTGTAAGAAAGTCTCCAAAAAACAAACGATTTAGATCAATGTTCAACTGTAAAATGCGAATCATTTCTTGGATAAATTTTATTGTAATTGTGATTTTAGAATTGAATCGAGAAGGAAGCACAATGTTAATTTTGTTTACTGGCAAATGCTAAAATTTCACCAGGATTTCCTTTTTCTTCTCAATTGAAGTAAGTCTGCTATCTATGGTCATTTCACTCTACTGAACTAATAGATCTGGTACCTACTAACTGTTCTCATTGGGTAACATTATTGCTGGAGAGGTTTTCCTCAATACTGTCAAACATTTGCTTTATAATTTTCTCTGCCTGACCCTTCATAATTCTTTGACCCAGCGACCCTATCTTGCCACCTACATTTACGTTAGCAGACCATTTCATTGTTGTTTTTCCAGATGCCTCTGAAAGATCCATTGTAGCCTCTAGTTCCATTGTCCCACTTTTTCCGGATCCGTTACCTTTAAACTTTGCATGTTTGGCGGGTTCGCTTTCAACCACTTTGAATTTTATGGTGAAATCGTCCTTGATAAAGGCCACTCCAACTTTAACCATGACGTCAAATTCCAGATCTGATATTTTTTCAACTTTTTGAAGTCCCGGAATGCATGTGGCAAGCTTTTCTGCGTCTAATAAATAGTTAAATACCTCACTGGGCGTTGCCGATACTTCAAATATACCTTTAAATTCCATTTTTTCCCTTCCTTTTAAGAAGCGATATAATCAAAATATGAATAAAAGTTTTCATATACATTTATCTACCTGAGCTACAGAACTATTTGATTGGCTGTTCAATCGATCTTTACCGTTGTTCCCTTTGTTTCTTTTAATCCAAACAAACCTCCGAACTGCAAAAGCACCCCAATCAGCATTGCTATGGATATTGCTATGCCGACCATTTTGATTCCACCAAGTCCATCATACAATATGGGAATCAGTAAAGTTGCCAAAGCACCTGCCAATCCCCTGCCAACCATGTATCCAAATCCTGTAGCTGTTGATCTCATTCTCGTAGGGAAATGTTCGCTCCACCAGACACCGTATTCTCCAGAAATTCCCTGTGCAAGTGAAACTATTGTATATGCATACAACAGTGGGAAGGCAAATAGTGCCACATAAGGAATTTTTTCCAATATTATAATAAAAAATAGTACAACAGAAATTATGTAAACCAGTCCGTAACCAATTGCAGTTATTTTTCTACCGTACTTATCCGCAAGAAAACCATTAATCATGTAAAAAGGAACAGCAATTGATTGACCTATTACTAGAAGCAGAGTATAATGGGTAGGGTTCATCTTGTAAACTACCGCGAGTAAAGTAGGCATATAGCTTGAATAAGCGAAATAAATGAAGAGATTAGCAGACCCGATCAATAAAACAAAAAGGGTCCATCTCCTTACCTCCGGTGTGAAAATATCAACAAGTGGCAGCTTTTCCTTTTTCTTCATCTCTGGGGAATTTTCAACCTCGTTGTGATAAGCAAGCCAGTATTTTGATTCAGGCACAAAAAATATGACAACGAAAGTACTGATAATTCCTATTAAACCGGCTATGAGAAACGCATATCTCCATCCAAGCAAATCTCCGTATATTGATAAAGTGTAACCTGAAACTATGGCCCCAACTATTGAACCTATTATAAAGAATGCCTGCAAGAATCCGCCTCCAGTCGCCCTGGTTTTTGGCGACCAAACTTCCGTTATCTGTGCGAACCCAATTCCCCATTCTCCACCAACACCTAACCCCTCTATTGCTCTTAGCAGGTAAAGTTGCCATAGTTGAGTTATCCCGGCTGTAAGCAGCGTGGCAACACCAAAAACTGCTATGGCTGCAATAAGGCCGGTCTTTCTTCCATATCTATCGGCAATATTACCGAAAATAATGGCACCAAACGCTGAAAATACAAGACTGATTGTAAGTGCTATCGCAATATCAGCAACAGATACCTTGAAGTCTTTAGACAGGGCCAGGAAAAGGTAGCTTATTATGACCAGATCCATGCCATCAGCAAAATGTCCAAATACTATCCCAGACAACGTTCCCGCTCGTTCTCTACGAGTATAGGTGAATGTTTCGACCATAATTTATCCCAAAAAGCGTACCAAGTTTGTATATAAGGATTTTTGGTAGGCTTAGAATTTCAGCGTAATATCACTGAGTTAATTCTCAAGCATCACTGCAATATTTTTAGTTGTACTCGTACTGATCTCCTTTCCAACAGTTGGTATACTGTTAATAGTCATTATCCCGCTTAAGAATAAGGTATCTGTTTCTGCCTGCTTTGTTGAACAAATATTTAAGCAGAATGTAGCTTGAGTTTCTCAATCTCGTCTTTCTCAGGTATCACTCTCCAGCACCTGTAACTTGATCTGTTCTCTTCCAGGAATTTTCTTATTACTGGAAAGTCCTCCTCCCTTACAATGAAATTTCCATCCTCATACCTGATGGATGGTATTGAATCCAGTATACCTTTCACATCATAATGATACTTCCCGTAATTGGATGATGATCTGTAGCCGTAAAGCTTCCTGTATATCTTTGCCTGTTCCTTTCTCTCCATTCCATTATGCCTGAAAGGTATCCACACATGGACAAGTATTGCTGTCTCCAATGATCTTGAATGCACAAACATGTAAATAGTGTTTAGTAATAATACTATGCATATGCATAGTATTGATACCGTAAACAAAGTACAAAAAAATAGCAGAAAAAGATGGGGCAAACCTTATGAGGATAAAAGAGACTGGAAGGAGTACAATGAAGAACTGGTCATAAGGGGAAAGATGATCTTCGACATGGATTTCACTGATCAGTGGGAATGGGAACTGAAAAACATGAACATGGGAAAGAGGGGATCCCCATTTCTCTTTCCCCAATCATTCATGAACCTCATGATGATCTGGCATCAGTATCTGGACTACAGGGGTCTTGAGGGAATGGCAAGATCTCTTGTGGATACTGGCATTATACCATATTACGGTGATTACACCACCATATGGAACCGCATACATGACATGAAGCCTGATCTCAGAATATCAGGCATGAATTATGCTGAGATCGGCACAGATGGAACAGGAATGAAGACAAACAATGCCGGAACATACAGGATAACAAAATATGGTGATCCCCATGCAGAGAGAAGGAAGCATCTTGTTGTCATAATTACAGCAGATGTGAAAACGAAAAGGATCGTCGGAATTGAATCCCATGTGGAGGGGTCAGGTTTATCCGAACCGGAAGCTGCAATGAAGCATATCACTGAGGCTGTTATGAAAGGAATAAGGATCAGTAAAT
>Ga0207433_10003392_pt1 | contig 30839 bp, 32 predicted proteins | sample YelNatPaOPGAMG01_FD_187559 | JGI IMG/M metagenome (GOLD analysis project Ga0207433, IMG submission 187559) | Hot spring thermophilic microbial communities from Obsidian Pool, Yellowstone National Park, USA - OP-RAMG-01 (SPAdes) (version 3) | ecosystem: Environmental > Aquatic > Thermal springs... | reverse complement strand
AAATTGAAGCAAAAACCCAACATGATGTAGTTGCTTTTGTTCAAAATTTGGCGGAAAATTTAGGCAAAGATGCCCAGTATCTACACTTGGGGCTTACCTCCTCTGACCTTTTAGATACCGCATTAGGCCTGCAGTTAAAAGATGCCTCTAATATCTTATTAGAAGACCTTCAAAATTTAAAAAAGATTTTAGCCCAAAAAGCAAAAAGATACAAAGATATGGTCTGCATTGGCAGGACTCATGGGGTGCATGCTGAACCCATTACTTTTGGTTTAAAACTTGCCTTATGGTATGATGAGATAAACCGTAATATCCAAAGATTTATTTTTACCAGAGACCAAGTAATTGTAGGAAAAATTTCCGGTGCAGTAGGAACCTATGCTCATATTGAGCCGGAAATAGAAATTTATGTCTGTAAAAAATTAGGACTTAAACCCGCAACCACTTCTTCTCAAATTATCTCCCGCGATATTTATGCTAATTATCTAAATACCTTAGCCATTATTGGTTCATCTTTAGAGAAATTTGCTCAAGAGATAAGGCATTTACAAAGGACCGAAGTAAGGGAAGTAGAAGAGCCATTTTTGGAAGGTCAAAAAGGTTCTTCTGCGATGCCTCACAAGCGAAATCCCGTAATCTGTGAAAGGATATGCGGTTTAGCCCGACTTTTGCGTTCTTATGCTTTGGCAGGGATGGAAAATATCCCTTTATGGCATGAACGCGATATTAGTCATTCTTCAGTAGAAAGAATAATCCTTCCTGATGCCTGTATCCTTTTAGATTACCTCCTTAATAAATTTATAGAAGTAATGAAAGGTTTAATAATCTATCCGGATAATATGTTAGAAAATTTAGTCAAAACAAGAGGGCTGATTTTTTCTCAGAAAGTTTTATTGGCTCTAATGCAAAAAGGATTAGACCGGAAAACCGCTTATGATTTAGTCCAAAGATGCGCGATGAAAAGTTGGCAGGAGAATTTGGATTTTCAGGAGACTCTGCTTAAAGATAAAGAGGTGCGTAAGTATCTAAATACTAAAGAATTGGAAAAGATTTTTGATTTAGATTATTATTTGCGTAATATAGATGTAGTATTCAGACGTTTGGGGCTTTAGAAATTCTTTTATTTTAGCCTACCCAACTTAAAATCACTCATATTTAACATGCATTGGCGAATCGAGATAAGAGAAAAACCAAATTTTTTTGATGCTATCGGTGAAGGGATAAAAAAAGATATATTGGATTTAGGGATAACCCAAGTTAAAAATGTATCTTTTATCTCTGTATATAATCTAATCGGTGCTCTCACTTTTAAAGAAGTAAAAAGGATTGCTGAGGAGATTCTTTGCGATAGGATTACTCAGGTATATACGATAAATAAACCCTATCAGAAGAAAAGAAAAGATGAGTCAGTAATTGAAGTAGCCTACAATCCCGCAGTGATGGATCCCACCGAAGCCTCTGTAATTAAAGCAATAAGGGATTTAGGGATAAATAAAGAAGTTTCCGTAAAGACTGCCAAAAAGTATGTTTTAGAAGGAAAGCTTACCCCAGCCCAAATAAATACTATCTGCGAAAAACTCCTTTATAATAAATTAATTCAGCATATCGTTTATCCCTCACTAATAAATACTTACTACTCACTACTTAATATTCCTACTTATAAATTTAACTTAATTGAGGTTCCTATATTAGAGGCAGATGATAAAAAACTTATGCAGATCAGCAAAGATGGACAGTTATTTTTAAATTTGATAGAGATGCGCACGATAAGGGATTATTTCCGAAGATTAAAAAGAAACCCTACGGATTGCGAACTGGAGACTATTGCCCAGACCTGGTCTGAGCATTGCGGGCATAAGACATTTAAGGGAAAAATAAGATACGTTGAACAGTTAGCTTTAAACGGTAAACGAAAAGCCAAAAATATACTGATTAATAATCTTCTTAAATCCACAATTATGAAAGTAACCCAGGAACTAAATAAGTCATGGTGCGTTTCCGTATTTAAGGATAACTCGGGGGTAATTAGGTTTGATGATCAATATAATATCTGTTTTAAGGTAGAGACCCATAATCATCCTTCTGCATTGGAGCCTTTTGGAGGAGCCAATACCGGTATCGGCGGTGTGATCAGAGACCCTTTAGGCACAGGCTTAGGAGCAAAGCCTATTTTTAATACTGATGTGTTTTGTTTTGGGCCTGTCGATTATCCTTTTAAAAAATTACCACGGGGAACTTTACATCCTAAACGCATTATGAAAGGGGTGGTAGCAGGAGTAAGGGATTACGGTAATAAGATGGGGATTCCTACCATAAATGGAGCGGTTTTATTTCATGAAGGATTTGTGGGAAATCCTTTAGTTTATTGTGGCACGGCGGGGATTTTGCCTAAAGATAAATCTTTTAAACAGCCAAAAGTGGGTGATTTGATTGTTTTGGTAGGAGGCAGAACCGGAAGAGACGGAATCCACGGAGCAACTTTTTCTTCCGGAGAGCTGACTTCTGAATCGGAAAAGATTTCTTCGGGTGCGGTTCAAATTGGCAATCCCATTGAAGAAAAGAAAATGGTCGATGCCATTTTAAAGGCAAGGGATAAAAATTTATATAATGCTATTACCGATTGCGGAGGAGGAGGACTTTCTTCTGCAGTCGGTGAGATAGGCAAGGATTTAGGTGTAGAGGTTTATTTAGAAAAAGTTCCTTTAAAATATCAGGGTTTAACTTATACTGAAATCTGGATTTCTGAATCGCAGGAAAGGATGATCCTCTCTGTGCCTGCTAAAAACATAAATAGACTTATAGATATTTTCAAAAAAGAAAATGTAGAGGCGACGGTTATCGGAAAATTTACCAATACTAAAAGACTTAAACTCTATTATCAAAATAACCTTGTCTGCGATTTGGATATGGAGTTTTTACATAATGGAGTTCCCCGTATAGAAAAGAAAGCAATATTTATTCAAAAAAAATATAAAGAACCTCACTTTATCTGTCCAGAAGACTTAACAGGTTGGCTTCTAAAACTTCTTTCCCACTATGACATCTGCTCTAAAGAATGGATAATAAGACAGTATGACCATGAAGTACAGGGAACTTCGGTTTTAAAGCCCCTGGTAGGGATAGATAATGACGGACCTTCAGATGCCAGTATCGTGAGGCCAAATTTATCTTCTAAAAAGGGTGTAATTGTTTCCTGCGGGATAAATTTTAGATACGGATTTATTGACCCTTATTGGATGGCAGGTTCCTGTATCGATGAAGCACTGCGTCAGATTATTGCGGTGGGTGGCTCCTTAAAAGAGGTGGCGCTTTTGGATAATTTCTGTTGGGGCTCACCCGATAAACCCGATAGATTGGGTAGTTTAGTAAGGACTGCTTTTGGTTGTTATGATATTGCCAAAGGCTTTGGTGTTCCTTTCATTTCAGGGAAAGACAGTCTTAATAATGAATATAGAATAAAAAATAAATCTATCTCTATTCCCGGAACACTTTTAATTTCCGCTATTAGCGTGATGGATGATGTCAGTAAAGCTGTCTCTATGTATGCAAAAAATCCTGGTGATTTAATATATATTGTCGGAGAAACTTATGATGAATTGGGAGGCTCACATTATTATGATTTATTAGGTTTTGTGGGGAATAATGTACCTAAAGTAAATCCTCAAAAAGCAAAGTTGATCTTTAATGCTTTAAGTAAGGCTGTTGATTTAGGTTTAATTAAAGCCATGCATGATTGCTCTGAAGGAGGGCTTGCGGTAAGTTGTGCGGAGATGGCATTTTCGGGTGGATTGGGGATGGAGATATTTTTGAAAGAGGTTCCTTATTTATCATCCGCTAAACGTTATCCGCTAAACGCCAAAAGGAATGACTTTATTCTGTTTTCAGAATCCAACTCGCGGTTTATTGTGGAAGTTTCAAAAGAAAATCAAAAAGAATTTGAGAAAATTTTAAAAGGGATTCCTTTTGGTTTAATCGGTTGCTTAAATGATAAAAATATTTTTAGGGTCTGGGGTTTAGAGGGAAAACTCTGTATTGATACAGAGATAGAAAAATTAAAAGAGGCCTGGCAGAAACCTTTAAGCTGGTAAAAAAAGGAGAGGTTATGAAAGAAAAGGCAAAATCAAATTTTAATGATTTTACTCATGAAGAAACCTGGAGGATATTTCGCATAATGTCAGAGTTTGTAGAGGGATTTGAGGTGCTTTCTAAGATAGATAAGGCGGTTTCTATATTCGGCTCAAGCAGAATGAAACCAAACCATAAGTATTACAAATTAGCAGAACAGACCGCCTATCTTTTAGCCAAAGAAGGTTATGCCATTATTACGGGAAGCGGACCGGGAATAATGGAGGCAGCCAACAAAGGAGCAAAGAGAGCGGGCGGATTATCAGTGGGTTTAAATATCCAGATACCTCAGGAACAGAAACCTAACAAATATGTAGATACACTTTTAGATTTTCGCTATTTTTTTGTGCGCAAAGTTATGTTTGTTAAATATGCCAAGGCATTTGTGATTATGCCGGGTGGTTATGGTACCTTAGATGAGTTTACCGAAGCAATAAATCTAATCCAGACTAGACGCATCCCCAAGTTTCCTGTAGTTTTATTAGGGAAGGATTACTGGGAAGGGTTGATTTCTTGGTTAAAAAATACAGTATTAGCCAGCGGGAATATCAGCAAAGAGGATTTAGATATATTTACCATAGTAGATAGCCCCCAAGAAGTAATAAAAGTAATTAAAAGGTTTTATGTCAAGGATTAAGGTTTGCGTTTTAAGAACCGCGGGAACCAACTGCGATGAGGAAACCGCTTTTGCTTTTTTGCGTGTCGGTGCAGAGCCTGAACTTATCCATATAAATAGATTAACCGAAAAAAACTTTAATTTACTTAACTATGCTATCTTGGCAATTCCCGGCGGATTTACCTACGGTGATGATGTTTCTGCAGGTAAAATTATGGCTAATGAGTTAAAATTTAGGTTCATAGATAAAATTAAAAAATTTATTCAAAAACACAGATTAATTATCGGCATCTGTAACGGCTTTCAGATTTTAGTAAAAGCAGGGATTTTGCCCGGAAACAAAAATTTTGAACAAGAGGTAAGTCTTATTACCAACGATTCCGCAAAATTTGAAGATAGATGGGTTTATTTACTCAATACTCAATACTCAATACTCAATACAAAATCTAAGTGTATTTGGACAAAAGATATACCTAAGATTATCTATCTTCCCGTTGCCCATGCAGAGGGAAAATTTGTGGTAAAAGATAAATCTGTTTTAGAAAGATTAAAAAATAATGGTCAGATTGTTTTTCAGTACTGTGATAAAGAAGGGAATTTAAAAGGTTATCCCTATAATCCCAATGGTTCTTATGAGAATATTGCGGGAATCTGTGATGAGAGTGGAAGAATCTTTGGTTTAATGCCTCATCCTGAGCGACATATTGATTATCTCCAACATCCGCGTTGGCTTAAAGAAAAAGAAACAGATGGTTTAAGGATTTTTAGAAATGCTATAGAGTATGCTAAAAAGTTAGGAAGTTAGTTTTTTAGGTATTAAGGTTTTAAGGTATTTAGGTGTTAAGGGATAAGAGAAAAAACTATACGCTAAACGCTATCCGCTATCCACTATTACAGAAGGAGGGATAATGAGCGGGATATTTGGAGTGGTTTCTCAGAAGGATTGTGTAGAAGACCTTTTTTACGGAACAGATTATCATTCTCATTTAGGAACCGAATTTGCCGGACTGGCAGTATATTCGGAAGGAAAAATTTCAAGAAAGATCCATGATATCCGGGGAACTCAATTTAAGGCAAAATTCTACGATGACTATAAAAAATTATCCGGCAATATGGGAATTGGCGTAATCAGCAGTCGCGATGAGCAACCCATCTATGTAAATTCTAAATTTGGCCCTTTTGCTATCGCTACTACTGGTTTTATTGATAACGCTGAAGAACTGGCTTATGAACTTTATAAAAAAGGACAATCTTTTAGCGAGATTACCGATGGCAAAATTAACCTTGTGGAATTGGTTTCTAAGTTGATCCTTCAAAAAGACACATTACTTGAAGGTATTGAATATATGTTTTCCAAAATCGATGGTTCCTGTTCTATACTTTTATTAAACAAAGATGGTATCTATGCGATAAGGGATAGATACGGTTATATGCCTTTAGTGATAGGTAAAAAAAATAATGATTGGGCAGTGACTACCGAGACCACTGCTTTTTTTAATCTTGGTTATAAAATCGTTAAATATTTAGGTCCGTCGGAGATAGTTTTAATTAATGAAAAAGGTCTAAAGCCAAAGTATAAGTCAGGAGATATTAATCAGATCTGTGCATTTTTATGGATATACACCGGTTTTCCTGCTTCTTCATACGAGGGAATAAATGTGGAAGTGGTGCGGGAAAGATGCGGAAGTTTTTTGGCAAAAAATGATGATGTAAAACCGGATATCGTAGGCGGGATTCCTGATTCAGGGACTACCCACGCAATCGGATACGCTATGCAAAGCGGTATTCCTTTTAGAAGACCCTTAGTAAAATATACTCCTGCTTTTGACCGCAGTTATACCCCTCCTTCACAGGAGGTGCGCGACCGAATTGCCCGACTAAAACTTATTCCTATCCCAGAGATAATCAAAGGTAAAAAAATTGTGCTCTGTGATGATTCTATTGTAAGAGGAACCCAACTTAAAAACTACACTATCCAGAAACTTAAAGATTGCGGTGCAAAAGAGATCCATTTAAGGATCGCCTGCCCTCCGCTTATGTTTCCCTGTAAATTCAACTATTCTACACGCTCTATCCATGAACTGGCAGCCCGCAGAGCAATCAGAGCCATTGAGGGAAAGGATATAAAAGATGTATCTAAATACCTTAATGAAGATTCCTTAAATTACAAAAAGATGGTAGAATGGATTACGCGTGATATCGGAGTTACTAGCATAAGATATCAGAGATTAAACGATATGGTCTCGGCGATTGGTTTACCGCGGGAAAAGCTTTGTCTTTACTGTTGGACAGGAGAGCATCCATGAAAGGTTTAACCTATAAAAAAGCAGGAGTAGATATAAAAAGTTTAGATAAATTTAAAGAGAAATTAAAAAAGATAATTTCTTCTTCCTATTCAGAGGAGGTCTTAAGAGGGATTGGTGGTTTTGGGGGATTATTTCGATTTCCTTGTAAAAATTACCGAAAACCTATATTAGTATCTTCAGCAGATGGGGTAGGAACAAAATTAAAAATTGCCTCTTTGGTTAATAACCATGATACGGTAGGGATTGATTGTGTAGCGATGAATGTGAATGATATTTTGTGTACCGGTGCAAGACCTCTTTTCTTTTTAGATTATATTGCTTATAGTAAATTAAATGCGGATGTACTTTTAGAGATCAGCAAAGGTTTAAATAAAGGATGCTTAGAGGCAGGCTGTTTTTTAATCGGAGGAGAAACCGCCCAGATGCCTGGAATGTATAAAGCAAACGAATATGATTTAGCAGGTTTCTGTGTAGGGGTAGTGGAGGAAGATAATATAATTGATGGCTCTAAAATTGAAGTAAATGATTTGGTAATCGGTTTAGAATCAAACGGACTTCATTCTAATGGTTTTTCTTTGGTGCGTAAGGTATTTTCTAAGGATGAACTTAAAAGATACGCCTTAGAGTTACTTAAACCTACGCGCATTTATGTAAAACCTATTTTATCTTTATTACACATTACACATTACACATTACACAATTTGATCAAAGGAATTGCCCATATTACGGGTGGAGCATTTTACGATAAGATTTCGCGAATTTTGCCGGATAATGTGGATGTGATAATTAATAAAAATAAATGGCCGGTTCCTAAGATATTTCGTCTTATCCAAAATAAAGGTAGAATTTCTGATGAACAGATGTATCATACATTTAATATGGGAATTGGTATGGTTTTAATAGTTTCACCTAAAATCCAAAAAGAAATTATCTTAAGATTAAAGGAATACAAAATAAATACCTACTTAATCGGTGAAGTAATAAAAGGGAAAAAACAGGTTCAGATACATTAAAGAAGATGGAAATTACTGTTGTGGGTTTAAAGGAAAAACCAAATATAACTCTTTCGGAGTTAAAAGATATTGCTAAAAATACATTTGGGAATTTAGTTAAAGCGGTGGTGGATGTAGAAAATAAAATTATGGCAGTAGCAGGAGAGATGCATGCTGACGAAGAGGAATTTTTATTAAAAAGAGGCTCTCAACAGAAAAACCTCTGGGGTATAAATCTTTATCCGGAATTGAAAGGTGATGAATTTATTGAGTTTGATTCGGTGATTAATCTCAGGCCATTTCAAGGAAATTTTAGCAGGAATGTAGATGACCCTAAAATAAGAGAAAAAATTAAAGCGATTGTAAAATCATTAGTTGTCTTATGAACTATCAGCATCAGAAATTATCTAAGGGTGAATGGTTTAAACTATCTTTTATTGAGCAGTTTGCTAATGTAGGCTCCGAAGTAGAGAGGGCAATTAGCTGGAAAAATAAGGGAAATCTAAAATATAGTAAGTTATCTTTTTATAGAGCCTTAGAACTTTTGAGCTTAACTATAGATGACCCTAAAAATAGATTTCGTCTTAAAGAAATCACCAGAATCTATGAACTTTTGGTGGATTATTTTGAAGGCAAAAATATTTATAACTCCTCAGATGATTTTTGGAGAAGATACTTTTATGCATTTTTTTATGCTTTAGGAAATAAAAAATGAGAGTATTAGTTGTTGGTTCAGGTGGCAGAGAACATGCCTTAGTTTGGAAGATCGCTCAATCAAAGTGGACAGATAAGCTATTTTGTTGTCCAGGTAATGGTGGAATCTCTGATTTAGCAGAGTGTATCGATATAAAAGCAGAAGATATTTTAGGACTTTTAGATTTTGCTAAGAAAGAAAAGATAGATTTGACTGTAATTGGTCCTGAAGCACCCCTTGCTTTAGGCATAGTTGATGAATTTAAAAAATACGGTTTAAAAATATTTGGTCCCACAAAAGAAGCAGCAAAATTAGAGTCTAGTAAAGTCTTTGCCAAACAACTGATGGAGAAATATAAGGTTCCTACTGCGGATTTTAAAGTTTTTGATAATCCAGAGGAGGCAAAAAGATATATCCAGATAAAAGGCGCTCCTTGTGTAGTAAAGGCAGATGGTCTGGCGCAAGGAAAAGGTGTAATTGTGGCAAAGACAGTTGATGAGGCAATATCTGCAGTTGAAATAATTATGGAAAAAAAGATTTTTGGTGAAGCAGGAAAGAGAATAATTATTGAAGATTGTTTAGAAGGAGAGGAGGCATCCATCATTGTAATTACAGACTCAAAAGAGGTTTTGGAGTTGGCTTCCAGTCAAGACCACAAAAGAGTTTTTGATAATGATCAAGGCGAGAATACCGGAGGAATGGGTGCATACTCACCTACTCCGGTAGTAAATGAGCGGTTATTTAAGGAGATATTAGAAAAGATAATTTATCGCATTATTGATGGATTGGTAAAGGAAAATATAATTTATCAAGGTAGCTTATATGCAGGGATTATGATTACTAAAGATGGACCTAAAGTTTTGGAATTTAATGTAAGATTTGGAGACCCAGAAACCCAGGCGATTTTACCCCGTATGGAATCAGACCTATTAGAGGTGATGTTGGCAACAGTGGAAACTAAATTAAATAAATTTAAAAAGATGGATAGCTGGATTTGGAAAAATAAAAGTTGTGTCTGTGTAGTTTGCGCATCAGGGGGCTATCCGGGAAGTTATGAAAAAGGAAAAGAGATTTTTGGATTAGAACAATTAAAAAATATGAAAGATATAATTGTCTTTCATGCAGGGACAAAAAAAGAAGGCAATAGAATTTTAACTAATGGTGGAAGGGTATTGGGAGTAACTGGATTAGGTAATAATCTTAAGGAGGCAATCACCCATACATATCAGGCAGTAAATAAAATTCATTTTGAAGGGATGCATTATAGGAAGGATATAGGTTTTAAGGGATTGAAATATAAAATAGATAGTAGTGAGTAGTAAGTATTGAGTATTGAGTATTGAGTAGTGAGTAGTGAGGAAGTTAGGAAGTTAGGTATTTAGGTGTTAAGGTTTTTAGGTATTAAGGGATAAGAGAAAAAATTAATAAAAACTATACGCTAAACGCTATACGCTATCCGCTATTAAAAAGTAGGTAGTAGATAGTAGGCAGGAGTTAGGGAAGTTAAAAATTTCAAATTCCAATATTCAAATTCCAAATAATGACCAAATTACCAAATGACCTAAAGAGGTTTTGATTATTTTTTATTTCGGTAATTGGAGTTTATTTGGTGCTTGGTGCTTGGAATTTGGGATTTTGTTTTAAGGAAATTAGGCAAGGTTAGGGTAAGTAAGAAACGGAATTAACGAGATAAACGAAAATAACGAAAATAATGTAAAAAAAGGAGGAAAATGATCAGGATAATTTTGGGCAGTAAATCAGATTTAGAAACCGCCAAAGAAGCGATAGAAATTTTAAAAGAATTTAAGGTAAAATTTGAACTGAAAGTTTTATCTGCGCATCGCAGTCCTAAGGAATTAATAAAATATATTGAAGAATCAGAAAAAAAAGGCACAAAAGTTTTTATTGGTATAGCAGGTGGAGCAGCAGCTTTACCCGGTGTAATCGCCAGCCATACGCATCTTCCGGTAATCGGTGTTCCGGTGGAGACAAAATCTTTAAAAGGTTTAGATTCATTATTGTCTATTGTTCAAATGCCTAAAGGGGTACCAGTTGCTTGTATGGCAATAGGAAAATCTGGAGCATTTAATTCCGCTATATTTGCCTTACAGATTTTAAGTTCGCAGGATAAAACTATAGCTTTGAAATTAAAGAGATATAAAAAAGAGATGAGCAATCAGATTAAGAAAATTAAAATAAAATTATAGTGATGAAAACCCCCGTAATTAATATAGAAAATAATCGTGTAGATGAAAAAAAACTTAAGAAAACAGCAGAGGTTTTAACTAAAGGAGGATTGGTAATTGTTCCGACGGAAACAGTTTATGGCATAGTGGTCAATTCTTTAAATGATTTGGCGGTAAAGCGTCTATATGAGATAAAAAAAAGACCTCTCAATAAACCATTTACGATAATTGTAGAACGCAAGGAACGCATTGAAGAGTTCAGTCAGAATATCCCCCGTTCTGCCTATAAACTTATCGATAAATTCTGGCCTGGACCATTAACTATAATTCTGCGCAATGAGAATAAAACCGTGGGCTTGAGGATGCCGGACCATCCTTTTCTTTTAAAGTTAATGGAAGAGGTTCATTTTCCTCTATATTGTCCTTCCGCAAATATTTCTGAAAAGAGACCACCTCGCAATTTAGAAGAGGCATTGAAAGATTTAGATGGATATGTAGATTTGGCTATAGATGGAGGGCCTACATCTATAGGGATAGAATCTACGATTGTGGATTTAACACAAGAAGAATTTTCTATTCTTAGAGAGGGAGCAATACCGAAGGAAAAGATTAAAGAAGTAATAGATAAAAAAATTGTGCTTTTTGTCTGTACGGGTAATTCCTGCAGATCCATAATGGCAGAGGCATTGCTTAATAAGAAATTAGAGCAGATGAATAGGCACGATGTAGAGGTGATCTCTGCAGGAATAGCGATGATAAATGGTATTAGACCGAGTGATGAGACTATAGAATTACTTAAAGAGGAAGGTTTGGATGTGAGCGGTTATTTCTCTAAAGGTATCAGCCCATTGATGATAAAAAAATCTGACCTTATCTTTGTAATGGAACAGCTCCATAAGAAAAGAATTAAGGAATTAGTCCCACAGATAAAAAACAATGTTTTTTTATTAAAAGAATTTGCTAAAATAGATATAAATGAAGGCTTAGATATTCCTGATCCGATTGGTAAGCCTTTAGAGTTTTATAAGCATACATTTTATGTGATAAAAGAGGCAGTTGAACGTATTGTAAATATAATATAAAATATGGAAATAAAAAGGATCATTATTGGTTCAGACCATGCAGGATTTACATTAAAAGAGACCCTAAAAAATTATCTTATTAAAAAAGGGATGAAAGTAGAGGATGTAGGAACTTACAGTATCGATTCTTGTGATTATCCTGATTTTGCTTTAAAAGTTGCCAAAGCGGTTTCTGAGAATAAATATAAAAGGGGCATTCTTATCTGTAAAACCGGAATCGGCAATTCTATTGTGGCTAACCGTTTTAAGGGTGTGCGAGCAGCATTGTGTTATAACCTTAAAGCAGTGAGACTTTCGCGTCAACATAACGATTCTAATATCTTAGTCTTAGGCGCAGAGTTTGTAAAAGCTCCTTTGGCTAAACGGATGGTTTTGCTTTGGCTTAATACTGCTTTCTTGAAAGGCAGGCATAAACGCAGGTTAAATAAAATTAAAGCAATAGAGGAATGCTATGTATCTAAATAACTTAAAGAAAGTAGACCCTGAAGTTTATCAAGCAGTAATGGGAGAGGTAAAAAGACAGCGAGAGAATTTAGAACTGATTGCTTCAGAAAATTTTACCTCTTTGGCAGTTCTGGAAGCCCAAGGCTCAGTTCTTACCAATAAATATGCAGAAGGTTATCCTTATCATCGCTGGTATGGTGGCTGTGATTATGTGGATAGGATAGAGAGGTTGGCTATTGAACGTGCAAAAAAATTATTCTCTGCAGAGCATGCCAATGTTCAGGCACATTCCGGAACTCAGGCGAATATGGCAGTTTATTTTTGTAGTTTAAATTTGAAAGACAAAATCTTGGCAATGGACCTTGCCTGCGGAGGGCATCTCACTCATGGTCATCCCCATAATTTTTCCGGTATTTTTTATAAGGTATATACCTATGGAGTGAATAAAAAAACAGAGATGCTTGATTATGACCAGATACTTTATTTGGCAAAAAAATATAAACCCAAGATGATTTTAGCAGGTGCATCTGCTTATCCGCGCATAATCGATTTTAAAAAATTCTTTGAGATTTCTAAGAAAGTAGGTGCCTTGCTCTTTGTGGATATGGCACATATTGCTGGTTTGGTCGCTGCAGGAATACATCCCAACCCAGTTTCCTATGCCGATTTTGTTAGCTCTACTACCCATAAGACCCTGCGCGGTCCAAGAGGGGGTTTTGTTTTGTGTAAAAAAGAGTATGCTAAAAAGATAGATAGTTTTATCTTCCCGGGAATCCAAGGAGGTCCTCTAATGCATGTAATTGCTGGTAAGGCAGTTGCTTTTAAGGAGGCATCAACTTTAGAATTTAAAAAATACCAGAGCCAGATAGTAAAAAATGCCCAAGCATTAGCAACCGCTTTAGAGAAGAAAGGATTTCGCATAGTTTCCGGTGGCACGGATACCCATATGATTTTGGTAGATTTAACTCCTAAAGGGATCACCGGAAAAGAGGCAAGTTTAATTTTAGAGAAAGCAGGAATTACCGTGAATAAAAACCTTATTCCTTTTGATAAAAATCCTGCTTCTATTACCAGTGGTATTCGTTTAGGTACTTCTGCGCTAACCACGCGGGGTATGAAGGAAGGACAAATGCAACTCATCGCAGATTTTATAGATAAGGCAATAAATAACCGAAACAATCATGAAAAATTAAGAGAAGTAAGAGAGGACGTTCTTGATTTAACCAAAAGATTTCCTTTATATCCGGAAATTAAATGAAAAAAAATAAATTAGAAAAGAGACCTAGTTGGGATGAATATTTTTTAAAAATGGCAAAATTGGTGTCTGAGCGTTCTACATGTCTGAGAAGAAAAGTAGGTGCGGTGGCAGTGAGGGATAAGAGAATTTTGGCTACCGGTTATAACGGTGCTCCTTCGGGATTGGCTCATTGTGCAGATATCGGATGTTTGCGAGAGAAATTGAAGATCCCTTCGGGTCAACGACAGGAGTTATGTCGGGCAATTCATGCGGAGCAGAATGTAATCATTCAGGCGGTTTTACATAACGTAGATTTAAAAGGAGCAACTTTATACGTAACAAATCAACCCTGTGTTACCTGCAGTAAGATGCTTATCAGCTGCGGAATAAAAGAGATAGTGATCCTTGATGGCTATCCTGATGATTTAGCCAAAAAACTTTTAAAAGAGGCAAAGATCAAAATAAGAAAAGAAAAATTATAAATTGATGAAGTGTCCTTGGTGCGGTTATAAAGAAGATAAGGTTGTAGATTCTCGTTCTACCGCAGGGGCTTCCGCTATTCGTAGGAGACGCGAATGTCTTAAATGTGGAAGGCGTTTTACTACCTATGAGTATATAGAGGACACTTGGTTGATGGTGATTAAAAAGGATGGTCGGCGCGAGCCATTTGACCGAAAGAAAATTTTAGCGGGAATTATGAAGGCCTGTGAAAAAAGACCGATAAGCTTGGAGAAGATGGAGGAGATTGTAAGACAGGTAGAGCGGGCTATTCAGCGCACCACAGAGCGTGAGGTTTCTTCCCGTAGAATAGGAGAATTGGTAATGGAGAAATTAAAACAACTTGATGATGTTGCCTATGTAAGGTTTGCTTCGGTTTATCGGCAGTTTAAAGATGTTAGCCAATTTATGGAAGAGTTAAAATCAGTATTAAAGAAACAAAAGCGAAAATAACCGATTATCAATTTAATTAGTAGGTAAGTTTTAGGAAGTTTAGGGAGTTAGGTAAGTTAGGTAAGTTAGGTGAGTTAGGAAGTTAGGAAGTTAGGTGAGTATGTAGTATATAGTATTTAGTATGTAGGGGAAATTTTAAATGACAAAGTAAAAAATTCAAAGCACAAAATAAATCTAAGTATTAAGTAGAGTAAACGAAATTAACGAAAATAACGAACTAAACGAAAATAACCGATTATCAATATAGCAATATAGCAATTTAACCATATAACAATTTAAACGAGGAGGAGGATTAAATGGTAGAGATGGAATTAAACAAAATCGTTATTGATGAAAAAAGACATGACCAGTTAATTGTTTTAAAGGAAAGAAACGGAAAAAGAATTTTACCTATCGTTATCGGCCTAAATGAAGCATCTGCCATAAAGTTAAAGATAAGCGGTTTTCAACCACCTCGTCCTTTAACTCATGATCTTTTACATAATACTATCAAAGAATTAGATGCAGTTGTAGAAAAGGTAGTGATAGACAAGTTAGAAGAAAACACCTTCCATGCTAAACTTGTTTTAAAACAGGATGGGAAAACCAAAATTATTGATGCCCGACCCTCGGATAGTATCGCTTTGGCAGTAAGATGTAATGCCCCTATTTTTGTGGAGGAAGAAGTCTTGGCAAAATCAGACCTTTTTAATCCGGACAAATAAATGCTTTTAGGCGTTATTTCGGATACCCACGATAATCTTTTAAAAATAAACAAAGCAGTAAATTTCTTTAATAAAAAGAAGGTTGGCTATGTTTTTCATCTGGGAGATTATGTTGCACCTTTTTCCTGTGCTTTGCTTAACAAATTAAAATGCCCTTGGCAGGGTGTATTTGGTAACAACGATGGAGAGAAGGAAGGGTTGCTTAAGATCTCCGCAGGTAAAATTGCTATCCCGCCTTTAAGGATAACCTTAGAGAATAAAAGGATCACCTTAGTCCATGATATAAATACCATAAATATAGAAAAAGAAAACGCCGATATTATTTTATTTGGCCACACCCATAAAACAGAGGTTAAGAAAAATAAAAACATCCTTCTTTTAAATCCCGGAGAAGCTTGCGGTTGGCTTACCGGAGTAGGAAGTATTGCCCTGTTGGATTTGGATGGACTCACCTATAAGATAATTAAAATTTAATTTAATATGAAAGATAAAGATAGCCAGATTTTATTAAAGAAGATACTCTCTTTTAAAGAAAAAGAAAAGACCCAACTCTATCTGGTGGGAGGTTTTTTGCGCGATTTTATTTTAAATAAGAATATCCAAAATCGGGATATCGACTTCTGCCTTAAAAAATCTGCCATAAAATTTGGCAAAAAACTTTCCAAAATAATAAAAGCAGGCTTTGTGGTTTTGGACAAAGAACATGGCTGTTGTAGATTGGTTAAGAGGATAAAGGATAAAACCTATACTTTAGATTTTACCGATTTCCGGGGTAAAGATTTAAAAGAAGATCTTCTGCATCGTGATTTTACTATCAATGCTTTTGCTATAGAATTGAATGATTTTCTAAACAAAAAAGATATTCAAGGATTTATCTTTGACCCATTTTTGGGGATTAAGGATTTAAAAGAAAAAATTCTGCGTATAGTAAATGAGGACAGTTTCAGAGAAGACCCTTTAAGGATTTTAAGAGCTTTTAGTATCTCTTTAGAACTTAACTTTAAAATTGATAAAAAAACGATCTCACTTATCAAAAGAGACCGTAAACTCCTTACTTCGGTTGCCGGAGAAAGGATCAGGGAAGAATTATTTAAAATCTTAAAGATCCCTTTTAGTTATGATTGTCTAAAAATGATGGATAATTTAAAAGTGCTGGAGGTAATTTTTCCTTCGATAAAAAATATGCGCAATGTCTATCAGGGTCCATATCATCATTTGGATGTATTTGAGCATAGTTTAGAGACGATAAGACAACTGGAGATTATATTTAAAGAATTTAACAGAGATAATGATTTAAATTCATACTTAGATGAGATAATTTCTGGTGAACACTGTCGTCGGTCTCTACTTAAATTAGCAGGATTTTTCCATGATATTGGAAAGCCAAAGGCAAAGCGTTGGCAGAATGGCAAAGTAAAATTTCATGGTCATGAAAGGATCGGTTTAAATTTTGTAGAGGAAATTTCTCAATCCTTAAAATTATCTAATCCAGAAAAAGAGATATTAAAGACGATTGTCCTATGGCACTTAAGGCCAGGTTATTTAGCAGATTTAGAGAAGATAAGCCCAAGGGCAAAATTTAGGTTTTTCCGTGATACAGATAAAGAAGCAGTAAGTGTGCTTTTGGTATCTTTGGCTGACCAGCGGGCTACCTGTGGACCGCTTACGACAAAAGAATCACGACTTAGACATGAAAGGGTAGTTAAATCTTTAATTAAAGAATACTTTAAAAAGCAAAAAGAAAAACCTATTCCAAGACTTATCAGTGGTGATGATTTAATAAATATATTTAAACTTAATCCTTCACCCCTCTTTGGGAAAATTCTTAAACAGATAGAAGAACTACAAGCGATTGGAAAGATTAAGACTAAGAAAGAAGCGTTAAGTTGGGTAGAGAGATTTTTAAAGTATAATAAAATTTAAATCTGAAATTCGAATATCGAAATCCGAAATAAAAATGGTTAAGTTTTTTATCTATATTTTAGGATTGGTGATTCTTGTTTTCTTCTATGTTAAGTTTATGGAGAAAAAGGGGATATATTTTCCCTATTTTGAGATAGAGCAAACTCCACAAGATTTAGGGCTTGATTATCAGGATATTTATATAAAAACTCCTGATGGTTTTATTTTGAATGGTTGGTTTATTCCTGCCAAAGATTTTAATTATACTATAATTTTCTTTCACGGAAACGCAGGCAATATTTCTCATCGTTTAGATAAGATACTAATTTTTCATAACTTAGGATTAAATACTTTTATCTTTGATTATCGCGGTTATGGTAAAAGTAAAGGAACTCCCAATGAAAAAGGGCTTTATATAGATGCCGAGGCAGTATATAAATATCTAGTAAATGAACTTAAAATACCTCAAAATAAAATTATACTTTATGGAGAATCTTTGGGAACTGCCATAGCCATAAAACTTGCTTCGGAAGAAAAAGTAAAAGCAGTGATTTTAGAAGGAGCATTCAGCAGGGGTAGGGATATGGCAAAGAGGATTTATCCGTTTTTGCCTTATTTTTTCTTCCGTAACAGTTTCGATTCCTTAAGTAGGGTTAAAAAGATAGAATTTCCCAAATTATTTTTGCATTCTCAAGATGATGAGATTGTTCCTTTTAGTTTAGCCAAAAAACTATACGATAATGCCCCAGACCCCAAAGATTTAGTTAAGTTAAATGGAAGCCATAATAGTTGTTTTCTGGAGTCGAAGGATTTATACATCTCCGCATTAGATAAATTTATAAGGGAATTAAAATAAAGATGGATATGCTTAAATTAATTAAGTCCAGACGTTCTATCCGTAAATATAAAGAAAAAATACCTTCTGATAAAGAGATTAAAAAAATTTTGGAGGCAGGTCGTTGGGCACCTTCGGGTTTAAATAATCAACCTTGGAGATTTTTGGTGATTAAAGAAAAAGAAATTAAAGAAAAAATTGCTGGTTTTAGTAAATACGGTTATATTATAAAGAATACAGGGGTAATAATTGTGGTTTTCTTAGATAAAAAAAGGAGTTACCATTATCAGAAGGATATTATGGCTATCGGTGCCTGTATTCAGAATATGCTCCTTCAGGCTCATTCCTTGGGATTGGGGGCCTGTTGGTTAGGTGAGATATTGAACAAAAGAAAAGAAATTGAACAGCTATTAAATATAGACAAAAACTTAGAACTAATGGCTTTAATTAGTTTAGGTTATCCTAAAGAGAAATCCTCCTCATTTCGCCTGCCTTTAAAGGATTTATTGATAAGGCCATTTTCTCTTTTAAAAAGCAGTTTTTAAGCCTTTATATTAATAATTCTATACTTGACCTGTTTGTTTTTATGTTGTATAATTTAAAATCTATCTATTCAAAAAAGGAGAAAGGCGATGTATGCAATTGTACGCTTAGGAGGCAAACAATACTGGGTTAAAGAAAATGAAGTAATTGAAACAGAAAAACAGGATATAGAGAAAGGCAAACCCTTTACCATAAAAGAGGTTTTGTTTTTCTCAACCGATGATGGAAATATCCAGATAGGCAGGCCTTTACTTAAGAATGTAAAGGTAGTGGCAGAGTCTTTAGGGGATTTTAAGACAAAAAAGGTAATTACTTATAAGTATCGCAGGAGAAAAGCATCAAGCCATACCAAAAAAGGGCATCGTCAGACTTTAACCCGACTCTTGGTAAAAGAGATAAAATTGATTTAAAAGAGTGTTATTTGTAGATCAGGCAAAGATATATGTTAAAGCAGGCAAAGGCGGAGACGGCTGTAAAAGTTTTTACCGGGATAAATTTACACCCCAAGGCATCCCTGATGGCGGAGACGGTGGAAAAGGCGGTGATGTAATTATTAAAGTAGAGCCTTCTCTTTATACCCTTTTAGATTTTAAGTATCGTTCTTCCTTTTTTGCGCAAGCAGGCAAAAATGGTTCAGGGAAAAATAAGACCGGCAAAAACGGAGAGGATCTAATTATCCGTGTTCCTCAAGGCACATTAATCAGAGATGCCAAAACCGGTTGTATCTTAAGGGATTTAGTTGGACCTTCTGATTCAGTAATTGTAGCCAGAGGGGGAAGAGGCGGTAGGGGTAATCAATACGGAAAAGAAGCACAACCCGGAGAACCGGGAGAAGAAAGAGAATTAATCTTAGATTTAAAACTTATTGCAGATGTAGGCTTGGTAGGTTTTCCTAATGTAGGGAAATCTACTTTGATTTCCAAGATTTCCAATGCCACTCCCTTAATTGCACCTTATCCTTTTACTACCAAAAAGCCGGTTTTGGGGGTAGTCAATTTTGGTGATTTTAGATTTGTGGTGGCGGATATTCCCGGATTAATTTCTGGTGCGCATCAGGGGAAAGGTTTAGGAGATAAGTTTTTAAGACATATAGAAAGAACCAAGTTAATTCTTCATATTATTGATATGTCAGGACAAGAAGGAAGAAATCCGATAGAGGATTATTACCAGCTTAATCAGGAGTTAGGGCTTTATGATAAATCCCTTTTAGAAAAGCCCCAGATTTTGGTGGCAAATAAGATGGACCTTGAGAATGCTTCCGAGAACCTTAAAGCATTTAAAAAAAAGATAAGAAAAAAAATATACCCTATTTCTGCTTTAAAAGACCAAGGTCTTAAGGAGTTAATTAAAGATGTTGCCTCTAAACTTCAAAAGATTGGTAATTAAAATTGGTGCAAGTCTTTTTTGTTATAAGGGGATATTAGAAAATCTTTGTAACGAGATTATATCTCTTTATAAAGAAAAGGAGATTGTTTTGGTTTCCTCAGGAGCCATATTTTGCGGGATGAATATGTTAGGGCTTAAAAAAAGACCCCAAGAATTATCCCAACTTCAGGCAACCGCAGCCATTGGGCAAAATCAATTAATGCAACTTTATCGCAGTTTTTTTGATAAATCTAATATAAAATGCGGACAGATCCTTTTGACTTGGGAGGATTTTAATCAACGCTCGCGCTATCTGAATGCCAAAAATACGATCCTTATGCTTTTAAATTTAAAGGTAATCCCCATCATTAATGAGAATGATGCGGTTTCTACTGAAGAGATAAAATTCGGAGATAATGACCGACTTTCTGCTTTAGTAGCAAATTTAATAGATGCGGATCTTTTAATTATCCTTTCTGATGTAGATGGACTTTTGGATGAAAAAGGAAAAATTATAAAGGTAGTAGAAGAAATTACCCCTCAGATTCAGGGTTTATGTAAAACTACGGATAAACAGACCTCCGTTGGTGGGATGGTTTCCAAGATTCAGGCAGTCAAAATTTCCGTTGACTCAGGTATTCCCTGTATAATCGCCAATGGTAAAAAGAAAGGCATTCTTTATGAAGTTTTGAATTCACCCTTTGAAGCAGGAACTCTTTTTTTGCCTAAAAAAAAGAAACTTTTGGCATTTCAACGCTGGCTTGCTTTTGGAGCAAAACCCAAAGGAAAGATATTTGTGGATGAAGGAGCAAAACAGGCACTTTTAAACAAAAAGAGCTTGCTGGCAGTAGGGATTGTAAAATTGGAAGGAGAATTTAAAAAGGGTGATATTGTAAGTGTTTTGGATACAAAAAATAATGAATTCTCCAGGGGAAAAGTGGAGTTAGACAGTAATCAAATTCAGAATATAAAAGGTAAGCGTTTTAGTCGAGAAGTAATCCATCAGAATAATCTGGTGATTCTATGAAGATAAAAGATAAAGAAAAAATTTTTGATATTTTAAAGAAAGCAAAGGAATCTACTTTTAAATTAATTGAGATTTCTTCGGATACGAAAAATAAAATCCTTTCTGCCTTAGCGGATAGTCTTGATAAAAACAGAGCCTTTATTATGAAAGAAAATCAAAAGGATATAGCTCTGGCAAGAAAGATGAATTTAACTTCTGCTTTTATTGATAGACTGACTTTGACGGAGAAACGCATTGAAGGAATGAAGCAATCCCTTTTAAATTTAATAAAGCTTGTTGACCCCATAGGTGAGGTAATTAAAGAATGGACTACAATTTCAGGTTTACAAATAAGAAAAGTAAGGGTTCCGATTGGAGTGATTTTGATTATCTATGAATCCAGGCCTGATGTTACCTCGGATTGTATTGGTTTATGTCTTAAGTCCTCCAATGTGGTGATTTTAAAAGGAGGCTCTGAAGCGCTAAATTCTAATTTAGCCATTTTTAATTTATTTTCAAAAGTATTAAAGGAATTTAATTATCCTAATTTTGCCATAAACCTCATATCCATTCGAGAAAGAGAGATTTTAAATCTGCTTTTAAAAGCGGATGAGTATATAGATTTGGTAATACCGCGGGGTGGAGAAGGTTTAATTAAAAAAGTAACTTCCCTTTCACATATTCCGGTAATCAAACATTACAAGGGAATCTGTCATATCTATGTGGATGAGTATGCGGATATAGAGATGGCAAAAAAGGTCTGTTTTAATGCCAAAGTGCAAAGACCTGCTACTTGTAATGCGATGGAATCGCTTTTGGTAAATAAAAATATTGCGGATAAATTTTTGCCCTTGATGCTTAAAGAATTCATTGAAGCAGGGGTTGAAATAAGAGGATGTGTTAAAACTTTAAAGATTGCCCAAAAAGAGGCTCTTAATAAAAAAATGTTTAAAAAAGCAACCGATGATGATTATCGGACTGAGTATTTAGACCTTATTTTATCCGTTAAGGTAGTAGATGACCTTAATGAGGCGATAGACCATATTAATAAATACGGCTCGCATCATTCTGATGCTATTATAACGGAAGATAAAGCAAGGGCAGAGGAATTTTTAAAAAAAATAGATTCTGCCTGTGTTTACCATAATGCTTCTACCCGTTTTACGGATGGCTATCAGTTTGGTATGGGTGCAGAAATTGGTATTTCTACGGATAGAATCCATGCGCGCGGACCAATGGCTTTGGAAGAACTGACTACCTATAAATATGTTATTTATGGAAATGGACAGATAAGAACCTAAGTCTAGTAGTCAGGGTTAGGGAGTTAGGTGTTTAGGAAATAAGAGAATAAAAACTATACGCTAAACGCTATACGTTATCCGTTATGAAAATTGGGATATTAGGCGGAACATTTAACCCTATACATTTGGGACATTTAATCTTAGCCCAAGAGGTTATGGAAAAACTAAATTTAGAAAAAATTATTTTTGTGCCTACATATCTACCCCCGCATAAGGACAATTCCGATATTGCCCCTGCAAAGGATAGACTTAAAATGATAAAGTTGGCTATAAAAGATAATAAAAAGTTTTCTGTTTCAGATATCGAGATAAAAAGAAAAGGTAAATCCTATACTATTGATACGATAAGAGAATTTAAAAGATTGTATCCAAATGATGAGCTCTATTTTATCTGTGGTTCAGACCTGCTTAATTATTTAGATTCCTGGAAAGACCTAGATGAAATTTTAAAAATTATTAATTTTGTGGTGGCTACCCGACCGGGTTATCCTTTAGATAAGATCCCCGCGCATATTCAGCGCATAGAGATAAGGGCAATAGACATTTCGGGTTTTGTGATCCGTCAGGCAATAAAGGATAAAAAATATTTTCGTTATTTTGTCCCAGAGAGAGTTTACCGGTATATAAAAAAAAGAGGGCTTTATCGATGATAAAGGTGGCTGCGTCTATACTTTCTGCAGATTTTAGCAGGTTAGCTGAGGAGATAAAAAGAGTAGAGAAAGCAGGGGTAGATTTAATTCATATTGATGTGATGGATGGGAATTTTGTTCCCAATATAACTTTTGGACCACAACTGATAAAGGATATCCGTAAGACCACAAAACTTCCCTTTGATGTGCATCTGATGATAAATAATCCTTTAAGATATATTGAGGATTTTATAAATGCAGGTTCAGATATGTTAACTCTACATATTGAAACCGCTCCAGTATCGAGTTTTAAAAGATTAAAACCAAAACTATCTCGAAAAAATATAAAACTGGGTGTATCCTTAAATCCCGATACCTCTTTAAAAAGGATTGAACCGGTTTTAGATATTGTGGATTTGGTACTGGTGATGACCGTAAATCCAGGATTTGGCGGTCAGAAATTTATTCCTGAAGTTTTGCCCAAGATAGAAAGGTTACGCAAGATTTACAGAGGGATTATCTCTGTAGATGGAGGGATAAACGATAAAAATGCCTTCTCTTTGATTAAAGCAGGAGTAGATATATTGGCCAGTGGTTCTTATCTTTTTGGAGCAAAAAATATCCAAAGAGCGATTAACCTTTTAAGGTTTGCTTATAGAAAGGAGTAATAAAATGGAACAGATTAAATTTGGTACTGATGGTTGGCGGGGGATAATCAGCGATAACTTTACATTTTCTAATGTGAAATTAGTTGCCGAGGCAATTGCCAGTTACTATAAAGAAAAAACTAAACCTCCTTATAGAATAGTTATTGGTTATGATACGCGTTTTCTTTCTTCTACTTATGCAAGGATTGTGGCAGAAGTTTTAAGTAGTAGAGGAATAGAGGTTTTTATATCTAATAGATTTGTTCCTACACCTGCTTTAAGTTTTATCACCCGTCAGAATAAATTTAGTTGCGGTATTATGATTACCGCCAGTCACAACCCCCAAGAATATAACGGCATAAAGATTAAGACTAAAGAAGGAGGGGCAGCGCCGCCTCAAGTAACCAGTGAAATCGAAAAAAGACTAAATAAAAAAATTCCTGCTCAATATAAAACCAAACCTGCTGCGATTAATATGTTTGATTTTATCCCTGATTATATTAGATTTTTGCGTAACTATATTGACTTAAAAAGATTAAAAAATAAAAGATATAAGGTCTTGGTAGATGCGATGTATGGAAGCGGAAATGGTTTTATAAAAGAGGTACTAAAAGATACAGAGATAGAACTTGACTTTATCCGTAATGAAATAAATCCCAGTTTCGGCGGTTTTAGGCCTGAGCCGGTATTAGAAAATCTTTTACCCAGCATCCAAAGACTTAAAGAAAAAAAATACGATTTGGGAATAGTTTTAGATGGAGACGCAGATAGAATTGCTGCCTTTTTAGGTGATGCTAATTTTATCCATCCTCAGAAGATATTAGGACTTTTACTCTTACATCTGGTAAGAAATAGAAAACTTAAAGGCAGTGTTGTAAAGACAATTGTGGGCACAAACCTCATTGATAAGATAACTAAAAAGTTAAATCTTAAACTCTATGAAACACCTGTAGGTTTTAAGTATATCTCAGAGATTATGCAAAAAGAGGATGTTTTAATTGGTGGAGAAGAAGCAGGCGGAATTGGTTTTAAAGGATATATCCCCGAACGCGATGGAAGTTTGGCAGGGCTACTTTTAATAGAGATGATGGCTTATGAAAATAAACCTATGGCGGAAATTTTAAAAGAGATGGAAGAAGAATTTGGGAGATATTTTTATACCCGCCAAGATATAAAGTTAGAAAAATCTATTTCTCCTAAATTGTATCAGGATTTTAAAAATATAAAATCTATTTTAGGTAAAAAAGTTGTAGAAGTTAAAGATTACGACGGAATAAAATTAATCTGTGAGGATGAGAGTTGGGTAATGGCAAGGTTATCCGGAACCGAACCGCTTATCCGATTTTATGCAGAAGCACAGGACCAAGATAAAGCCCATAACCTGATTAAATTTGCCAAAAAATGCTTTATGATCTCTTAAGACCTTTAGCAGTATTGCTCTGTAAGATCCTTTTTCGTATCCAGATAAAGGGCAGAGAAAATATTCCCAAAAAAGGAGGCTTTATTTTAGCCAGTAATCACTTAAGTTATTTAGATCCTGTAGTTTTAGGGGTGGCTTCTCCACGTAAACTTAGTTTTATGGCTAGAGATGACCTGTTCGATGTTCCCATATTTGGTAGTTTTATTCGCAGTCTGGGGGCTTTTCCGGTAAAAAGAAACAGCCCTGATATTTCTGCTTTTAAAGAGGTATTTAAAAGAATAAAACAGGGAAAACCTGTAGTTATTTTCCCAGAAGGAAGAAGAAGTCCGGATGGGAAATTGCTTTCTCCTTTGGCGGGAATAGGATTTATAGCGGCACATTTGAGCTGTCCAGTAATTCCTTCTTATATTCAAGGAACAGATAAAGCATTGCCTATAAATAGCCATTTTATTAAGCCCAAAAAGGTCAGGGTTTATTTGGGGAAGCAAATTTTTATAGAAAGGAGGAAGCCTTATAACTATCCAGAGATTGCTCAACAGATTATGGAGGCAATCAGGTGTTTAGAATGCAAATCTCATTAGTTAGAGATAAAAGTTTATTTCTAACAATTTTTTCTTTAATTAAAAAAGAAAAGGCTACATTTGATAATAAAAAAATAAGAAAAGGGGGAATGAAAAATGGATGAGAATAAAGAACAGGTTTCTTTAGAGGAGCTTTACAATCAAAGTATCCGACCTCTTAAAGAGGGAGAAATTGTTAAAGGTAAAATTGTAAAGATAAGACCAAAAGAGGTGTTTGTGGATGTGGGTTTTAAATCTGAGGGGATAATCCCGATAAACGAATTTTTACCGGAAGAATTAAAGGAAGGTCAAGAGGTAGAGTTGGCAGTAGATTCTATTGAGGATGAAAACGGAATGCTCGTTTTATCTCGGGAAAAAGCGCGTAGGATAAAGAGCTGGGATAAGATATTGAAAATTTATGAAAGTTCTGGGCTTTTAACCGCAAAAGTAAGCAGGAAAGTAAAAGGTGGTTTTATGGTAAATGCAGATGGAGTGGAAGGATTTTTACCTTCTTCTCATTCCGCATTTAAAGGAATTCCTGATAATCAGATAATCGGCAAGGATTTTAAATTTAAGATTTTAAAATTGAATAACTTAAGACATAGCATTATCGTCTCTCGCAAAGAAGCGCTCCAGAAAGAAAAAGAAGAGGCAAAAGAGAAATTATTTTCCAGTTTCGAGGTAGGGAAAATTGTTTCCGGAACGGTAAAAGCCATTACTGATTATGGTGCTTTTATTGATTTAGGTGGTGTAGATGGGCTTTTACATATTACGGATATGTCCTGGTCAAAGATAAACCATCCTTCGGAAATATTAGCAATAGGAGACAAAATAGAAGTAATGATTTTAAGTATAGATAAAGAACAGAACAAAATCGCCTTAGGTTTAAAACAGCGTTTTCCTGACCCCTGGCAGGATATTGAAAGCAAATATCCTGTAGGCAGTCGGGTAAAAGGAAAGATCGTAAACATATTAAATTATGGGATATTTGTAGAATTGGAAAAAGGAGTTGAAGGTTTAGTGCATATTTCCGAGATTTCCTGGACTAAACGGATTGATAATCTTAAGGAGGCATTTGCTATTGGTGATAGTGTGGAGGTTCAGGTAGTAGGGATTGACAAGGATCTACGAAAAATCGCCTTAAGTATAAAACAATTGGAAACAAATCCCTGGCTTGAGGCAGAAGCAAAGTATCCGGTGGGTTCAAAAGTAAAAGGAATTGTGCGAGGATTTACTAATTACGGTGCTTTTATAGAACTGGATCCCAATTTAGAAGGAATGATTCATATTTCGGATATGTCTTGGACAAAAAGAGTAAATCACCCTCAGGATATCCTCAAAAAAGGACAGAAAGTAGAGGTGGTGGTGCTTTCGGTGGATAGTCGCAACCATCGGATTTCTTTAGGGCTAAAGCAGGCACAACCCAATCCCTGGCCAGAAATCGCCCAGAAGTACCCTTTAAATATGATTTTGGAAACTGAGGTGGTCAGTATCACCGAATTTGGAGTATTTGTAAAGATAGAAGAAGACTTAGAAGGCTTGATTTATTCCAGCGAGATAGATAAAGAAACGATGGCTAAACTAAAAGTAGGTGATAAAATAAAAGCAAGGATTATAAAGGTGGATATTGAGCAGGGGAAAATTGGGTTATCCGCAAAATTAGAGACTAATTAAATTATAAAGTAAAAAAAGAGGATATGCAAAAATTAGATATTAAAAAACAGATTGAGGTTATAAAGCGTGGTACGGTAGAAATTATCTCTGAGGAGGAGTTAGCGGTTAAATTGGAAAAAAGCCTAAAAGAGAAAAAACCTTTGAATATAAAGGCAGGCTTTGATCCTACCGCTTCTGACCTTCATTTGGGGCATACTGTGCTTTTAAGGAAATTGCGTCAGTTTCAGGATTTAGGGCATAATGTTTATTTTCTTATTGGAGATTTTACCGCTACAATTGGCGACCCTTCCGGCCAAGATAAAATGCGCAAGCGCCTTACCAAAGATGAGGTAAAGAAAAACGCTTTAACTTATAAACAGCAGGTTTTTAAGATTTTAGATACTAAAAAAACAAAAGTTGTTTTTAACAGTAGTTGGTTTGGTAAGATGAGTTCAGGCGAAATTTTGGATTTGGCATCTCATTCTACTTTAGCCCAGATTTTGGCAAGGCAAGATTTTAATCAACGCTACAGTCAAGGCAAAGATATCTCTTTGTTAGAACTGTTTTATCCTTTGCTTCAAGCGTATGATTCAGTATATCTTAATGCAGATGTCGAGATAGGTGGAACTGATCAAAGATTTAATCTTCTTTTAGGAAGAGAACTCCAGAAGGATTTTGGACAACCGCCTCAGGTAATTATTATGCTTCCGCTTTTGGAAGGACTAGATGGAGTGCAAAAGATGAGTAAATCCTTGGGAAATTATGTGGGTATTACTGAGCCTGCGGGTCAGATGTTTGGTAAGATTATGTCCATAAACGATGAACTGATGTTTAAGTATTATACCATTTTGACTGAAGAGGATTTGGAAGCAGTAAAAAAAATGCATCCTATGCAGGCAAAATTAAGGCTGGCAGAAATTATTACTTCCCAGTATTGGGGAAAATCCGAAGCGAAAAAAGCCAGAGAAGATTTTGAGTTAATTTTTAGCAAAAAAGAAATACCTCAAGAATTACCTGAATATAAGGCAAAACAAAAACCCATAAAACTTATTGACTTATTAGTAGAGGCTAAACTTGTTTCCTCGCGCAATGAAGGACGTCGCCTTTTAAGTCAAGGGGCAATCACCTTAGATGGCAAAAAATTAAGTGAACCAGAATTTCTTATAGAAAAAGAAGCGATTTTAAAAGTAGGTAAACGACGTTTCCTTAAAATAATCTTCTGATGCGACAAAACAAGCGACGCTTAAAATGTCGCATATTTAAAAATTTTAAAAAGGAGATGTATGGCTAAAAAGGCTTTGATTACGGGAATTACCGGTCAGGATGGTTCATATCTGGCAGAGTTTTTACTCAATAAAGGTTATGAGGTTCACGGTATGGTCAGACGCGTTGCCTTAGAAGATCCCGAACATCATCTCTGGCGAATAAAGCATATTTTAGATAAAGTTATTTTACATTCTGGCTCTTTAGAAAGTTATGCCAGCATATTTAAAGTGGTGGAGGAAGTAAACCCTGATGAGTGTTACCATTTAGCCGCCCAGAGTTTTGTCAGTTATTCTTTTGAGGATGAGTTTTCTACTATTAACACTAATATCAACGGTACACATTTTGTCTTGTCTGCCTTAAAACAGAAAGTACCTAATTGTAAATTTTATTTTGCCGCCTCAAGTGAGATGTTTGGTTTAGCCAAACAAAGCCCTCAGAATGAGGATACGCCTTTTCATCCACGTTCCCCTTATGGAATTTCAAAAGTTGCTGGTTTTTATCTTACCTTAAATTATCGTGAAGCGTATAATATGTTTGCGGTAAGCGGTATCTGTTTTAACCATGAGTCTCCCCGTCGGGGTTTTGAGTTTGTCTCTCGTAAAATTACAACAGGAGTGGCTAAAATCAAACTGGGTTTAGCCAAGGAATTAAGATTGGGAAACCTTGAGGCAAAACGTGACTGGGGCTATGCGGGTGATTTTGTAGAAGCGATGTGGTTGATGTTACAGCAACCTGAGCCTAAAGATTATGTAATTGCTACCGGCGAAACCCATTCGGTAAAGGAGTTCGCTGAAATTGCCTTTGCTTATGTAGGACTTAACTGGAAGGATTATGTAGTAGTGGATGAAAGGTTTTTTAGACCCAGTGAGGTTTATGAGTTAAAAGGAGACTATTCCCGCGCAAAAAAAGAATTGGGATGGCAGCCAAAAATAAATTTTAGGAAGCTTGTAGAGATGATGGTAGAGGAGGATTTGAAAAGACTAAAAAATAAGATATAATGAAAACTCTCTACCAGATTGATAATCAGAATAACCTCATTATCAAAAGAAAAAAACAAAAAATTATCCCCCGAGGAAATTTTAAAATCACCGCGGACAATCGGCTTAATTTCTGGCTTAATGAACCAACCACTTGGCTAAGGAAGTATAACCTACCTAAAAGAATAGAATTTTTAGGCAAATGGAGTCTTAATTCTAACTATGATTTGGAACTCTATCTTTATGAAGGTAAAAATCTTTTACAGAAAAATCCTTTGGTTTTAAAAGGAGAGATTATTTCTGCCCAAGCAGAATCTTTATCTTTTTTGATAAAGACGGAAGACAAAAGGGGAGTTCAAAAATTTAAGATATTAAAATTAAACGGATATTGGCAGGCAGATGAATATAATCGGATAAATTTTTTGGTAGAGAAAAAAGAAGATATACCTGATACGCTTATCTTTAAAAATGCTTGGCAGATTAATCCGAATCAGAAGATCACTTATACTTACCAAAAAACCAACCTACTTACTAAAAATAAAACCCAACAGACAATAGAATTTGAGGGTTTCTGGCAGATAAATTCCTCCCATAAACTCACTTATATCCTCTCCGGTGGCAACAAATCTTATTTTGATTTCCGTATTCAAAAAGAATCTTTAAACCTTTATCCTGAAGATGGTAAAATAAAGTATCGTATAGGGATAGGGATAAAAAAAGAAAAAATGCAAACCATTTATTTATACGGAACCTGGAAGTTTTCTAAAAAGGGAGCGCTTTTATTTGAAATGGATTACGGTGAAGGCAGGATAAAGGCAATAGAATTTTCACCGGTATTAAATATAACTAAAAAAGATACCATAAGTTTTTCTCTTTATAATTTTAAAAATGAACCTTTAGGAATAACTATAAATTTTTTCCATCGTTTCTTAAAAGAATTGGATGCAGAGTTCTATTTAAAAATTAAAAACCAGCTTAAAGAAAAAGCAATAAATGTAGGAGTAAATATTCCCTTTTAAATTCAAGTCTAAAATTTTAACTTGAAATATTAAATTTGCAGGGTAAAAATGAATCAAGAATTCCTTATTAAATTAATCGGAGTGTGGCTGGGAGTTTTAGCGCGGATGACCCTTCCTTTTTGGCGTAAACTCTATCAGGGAAAAACTATAAAATTTAATTTTAAGTATTTAAGAAGAACACTTGCCAGTTTAGTTTTAAGCACTATCTTTACCATTTTAATTTTCCCTAAACTTGAGACAACAGGCGAAGGGATGCTTAACTTAGAGTCAGGTTTTAAATTATTCTCTTTAAGTTTTGGCTTTGGTTTTGGGCTTAATGCCCTTTTATTAGAATTTGCCAGTTGGTTTGATAAATCCTGAGGGACGGTTCCTATTAAAA
>Ga0207433_10003375_pt1 | contig 30946 bp, 27 predicted proteins | sample YelNatPaOPGAMG01_FD_187559 | JGI IMG/M metagenome (GOLD analysis project Ga0207433, IMG submission 187559) | Hot spring thermophilic microbial communities from Obsidian Pool, Yellowstone National Park, USA - OP-RAMG-01 (SPAdes) (version 3) | ecosystem: Environmental > Aquatic > Thermal springs... | reverse complement strand
ATGGGTGCTGAAACAAGTTCAGCATGACACCGAAGGCTGCGCTCTCCCCCGGGAGACGAGGGGGAAAGTGCATCACCCAAGGCTTCAACCCTCACCCCAGCCCTCTCCCTTCCAGGGAGAGGGAGTAGGCTGGAGCGGCAGTCCGAGGTGGCGGAAGTTACCGCACTCCAAGGCTCGTCGCTTGAGGTTTGCAGGCTCTGCGGCGCTACACAGGTGGGTGCTGAAACAAGTTCAGCATGACACCGAAAGCTGCGATCTGCCCTCGGGAGACGAGGGGGAAAGTGCATCGTCCAAGGCTTCAACCCTCACCCCAGCCCTCTCCCTTCCAGGGAGAGGGAGTAGGCTGGAGCGGCAGTCCGAGGCGGCGGAAGTTACCGCACTCCAAGGCGCTTCGCTTAAGGTTTGCGCGCTCTGTGGTGCGAAGGGATGGGTGCTGAAACAAGTTCAGCATGACACCGAAGGCTGCGCTCTCCCCCGGGAGACGAGGGGGAAAGTGCATCACCCAAGGCTTCAACCCTCACCCCAACCCTCTCCCTTCCAGGGAGAGGGAGTAGGTGGAGCGGCAGTCCGAGGCGGCGGAAGTTACCGCACTCCAAGGCTCGTCGCTTGATAGTTGCAGGCTCTACGGCGCTATGGAAATGGGTGCTGAAACAAGTTCAGCATGACACCGAAGGCTGCGATCTGCCCCTCGGGAGACGAGGTGGATAGCGCATCGTCCAAGGCTTCAACCCTCACCCCAACCCTCTCCCTTCCAGGGAGAGGGAGTAGGCTGGAGCGGCAGTCCAGGGCGGCGGATCACGCCCTCACCGCGGCCCTCTCACCCGGGAGAGGTAGGCTCGTTTTGCACTCCGCGCGGGCGGGTAATGGGTCGGAGGTACGTTATTACAGACACGTCGATACTCAAGGGAGGACGCGACTATGGGTCATCACGGGATGGGTCATGGAATGGGTGGAGAGCACGGCATGTGTGGGTGCGGGCATCCGCATTGGAAGGGCATGGGCATGAAGTTCATGTTCATGAAGATGCCCTGGAAGGTGATGATGCACGCCGAGGAATTGGGCATCAGCGGGGAGCAGGTCGAGGAGATCAGAAGCAAGCACTCCGACGCCATCAAGGAGATGATCAAGCTCCGCAGCCAGATCGAGATGGATATGATCGATGTCAAGAACGCAGTCATGCGCGAAGAGATCGATATGCCCACCGCCGAGGCCAAGATCAACGAGATCGGAAAGCTCAAGGCCCAGAAGTGGCTGACGATGGTCAAGGCCATGCACGAGATGAGGCAGATTCTCACGCCCGAGCAGCGGCAGAAGGTCAAAGAGATGGTGATGGGCTGGTTCAAGAAGGGCGGCATGGCCGGTTTCGAGAGCGGCGAGGAAGAAGAGGAAGAGGAGGAGTAGGTTCGGGATTTGCACTCCGTTCAAATCCCGAAATACCGCGAGGATGGCGAACACCAGTGGGTTTCGGATTTCCACTCCGTTCGAATCCCGAAATGCCGCGAACAGAACACGGATGGCACGGATGATCACGGATGGTCACGGAAGGGGCAGCTACGGACTACGAGTTGGGTGTGCCCGGCGGCTGCTAGTGCCTGAGGGTGGTAGTCTTCAGCTCCTCGACCGTGCGGGCACCGGCGCAGAACATGGCGGTGATGAGCTCCTCTCGGATGCGCGCCAGGAGTTCCGCTAGCGCTTCGGGCGATTGCGACGCGGCCTTCAGCAGCGGCAGCGCCATGCCCGCGGCGGACGCCCCGAGCGCGATGGACTTTGCTATGTCCTCGCCGCCTCGAATGCCGCCGCTGGCAATGATGACTGCGCCCGGCGCGGATTCACGCACGGCAAGCAGGCTTTCGGCGGTTGGGATGCCGATCTCGACGAGAGGCGAGTAGTCGGCGTCTCCATCCCCCCTTTGCCCCCCCGCGGCGGTGGGAAAGTGGGCGGCGCGGTAGGTTTCGACCTTGGCCCAGGACGTGCCGCCCGCGCCGGCTACGTCGATGCAGTCAACGCCCGCTTCCGACAGCAGCTCCGCGGTGCGGCCGGAGATCCCGTGGCCGACCTCCTTGACGACCACGGGCACTCCGACGTTGGCGCACACCTCGCGGATCCTGGCCGCGAGGCCGCGGTAGTTGGTGTCGCCTCCGGGCTGGACCGATTCCTGAAGTGGATTGAGGTGCAGGATCAGGGCATCGGCATCGATCATCTCGACCGCTCTGACGCAGGATTCCACGTCGCAGCCGTTGTTGAGCTGGACCGCGCCGAGGTTGGCGAAGAGCAGGATGTCCGGCGCGATGTCCCGAACCTGGAACGTATTGGCCAGATCGGGGTTTTCAAGCGCGACGCGCTGGCTGCCGACTCCCATCGCTATATTGAACCGCTGGGCTGCCTCGGCGAAGATGCGATTGTACGCGCGGCCGTCGTCCGTGCCGCCGGTCATGGAGGATATGATAAGCGGCATCGAGAGCCAGCGGCCGAACAGCGAAGTGGCGGTATCGACCTCTCCGCGGCTTATCTCGGGCAGCGCCTCGTAGGGCAGCGAACAGCGTTCGAGGCCGGTGGTGACAGTGCGAAACTCGACGTCCTCGGTCAGGGCGATGCGTATGTGGTCGGACTTGCGGACCGCGTTCTCAGATACTTTGGCGGATGACAATATCGTCTCCAGGCCGCGAATCAGACTCCTCGCCGCGCTCAGAATGGTATAGCAGCGGCGCTCGCGGGTGGTCGATCCTGACAAGCAGGCGCTCGGCCGCGCTTAGGATTCCCTGTTTGCACAGTCCGTAAAACGACCTGAGCTCCGATGCTTTGCCGAACCCTACGAACGAATCCGGCAGCGCGATGGTTTCGATCGGGACCCCGATCTCTTGATGCCGGGCGAGGCATTCCAGGACCGCTCCGCAGAAGCCGCCCTGGCCGACGTTTTCCTCCACCAGAAGAACCGCGCCGCACTCGCGGGCTGCGGCGACGATCGCGAATTCGTCCAGCGGCTTGGCGAACCGGGCGTTTATCACGCGCGCATCGATCCCGTACTCGGCCAGTTCCTCCGCCGCGGCGAGCGCCTCGAGAACGATGGGGCCAATGGCGATGATGGCGATGCTGTCGCCCTCGCGCAGCGTCTCGGACTTGCCGACCGAAAGCGAGCACATGGTGGTCTTGTGCTTGCCCGGGACCGAGCCCCTGGGGTATCTCAGCGCCACCGGACCGTCCAGCCGCAAGGCGGTGTGGAGCATGCAGGCGAGCTCGCCGGCGTCCTTGGGGGCCATGACGGTCAGGTTCGGGATGTGGCGCAGGTAGCTGATATCGAAGACGCCGTGGTGGGTGGGGCCGTCCTCGCCCACGATCCCCGCCCGGTCCAGCGCGAACACGACGGGCAGGTTCTGCAGGCAGACGTCGTGCACGATCTGGTCGTAGGCTCGCTGCAGGAAGGTCGAGTAGACCGCGACCACTGGCTTCGACCCTGACGCGGCCAGTCCGGCGGCGAAGGTGACGGCGTGCTGCTCGGCGATGCCGACATCGAAGAACCTGGCGGGGTATTTGCGAGCGAAACGCGTGAGGCCGGTGCCGTCGGGCATCGCCGCGGTGATCGCTACGACGCGGTGGTCCTTGGCCGCGAGTTTCACAAGCGCGGTCCCGAAGGCCTCGGTATAGGTCCGGCCGCCGCGGTCGGATACCTTGCCGTTGTTGGAGTTGAACGGTCCCACGCCGTGGTAGCGGCGCGGCCTGTGCTCGGCGCGCTGGTAGCCCTTGCCCTTCGTGGTCACGACGTGGAGCAGCACGGGGCCTTTGGTCTCGCGGGACATGGATATGAAGTGCTTGAGATCGCCGACGTCATGGCCGTTTATGGGGCCGAGATAGTCGAAGCCGAGCGATTCGAAAATCGTGCCGGAGGTTGGTGACACGAAATGAGTCAGTCCGCGTTTCGCGCTCTGGCCCATCCGCTTCATGAACCCTCCGAGCGGTATTCTGCGGAAGAAGCGGTCTGCGCCGTGCTCCATTTCGCGATATAGCGGCATGGAGCGCAGGCGGGCGATGTGCGTCGCGAGCGCGCCGATGCTGGGGGAGATGGACATGCGATTGTCGTTGAGTATGACGAGCAGATCGGCTTTGCAGTCGCCCGCGGCGTTGATCGCCTCCCAGGCCATTCCTCCGCCCAGCGCGCCGTCGCCCACCACGGCCACAACCTTGTGCGATTTGCCCGACAGGTCGCGGCCCCGTGCCATCCCCAGCGCCGCCGAAATAGCAGTGCTGGAATGACCCGTGGCGAAACAGTCGTAGCAGCTCTCCGAGGGTTTCGGAAAGCCTGCCACGCCATCGGCCTGGCGCAGCGTCGCGAAGCGATCTCTGCGGTCGGTGAGAATCTTGTAGGCGTAGCACTGGTGGCCGACGTCCCAGACGATCTTGTCATTCGGAACGTCCATCACACTCAGCAGCGCGATAGTCAGCTCGACTACACCCAGACTCGGCGCAAGGTGACCGCCATTGGCGCTCACGACTTCGACTATTAAGTCCCTCACCTCCGCGGCAAGCCTGTCCAACTGCACCTGAGACAGGTTCTTCAGGTCGTTGGGGAGGTCAAGGGACTCCAACAAGCTTCTTCGCATACGCCCTTCCCTGACCCGGCGGTGGCGATTGGCAGAAGACTCGCGGTGGCCAGCCCCCGTCCCAGCCTTGTCCGAGACGGAGATCGGACACTACGATCGCGGTGTGCCACACACACGGTCTCTAGCTTTGTTCCCAAGGACTCGCGGAGGGCAAACCAGGGTTAGGTTCAGGCTGGACTGGCAATAATGACGGTGCTCCCTCGAATGAATTCGGGGCTACGCGGCACGAAGTCCGCCTTCGCGGATTGGCCGGCGGATAAAGCTGCACTCGGTTGTAGGAGCCGTCTCCAGACGGCGATCTGCGAGCGTGACGCCAGTGGATTCGGGGTCTGGCTCTCGCGATCGCTTCGCGACGCTGTCGCCCGAGGGGAGACCCCTCCTACACCACTTTATCCGGCGGCTGCTAGGGGGTAGGCGCGGGATGGATGCAGCTCAGTTCAGCACGATAGCGAGTCGGTTTATGCCCGGGGACCTGGCGCGGTCAGTGCCGAACGAGCTGTGCGCGAAGCTGGCTCGGACGCACTACGAGAACTTCCCGGTGGGGTCGATGTTCCTGCCGCGCCGGCTGCGCGCGCACGTGTTCAACATCTACGCCTACTGCCGCGTGTGCGATGACCTCTCCGACGAGACCGGCGATCCCGAGCTGTCGCTGCGGCTGCTGGAGTGGTGGCGGCGGGAGCTCAGCGAGTGCTATGCGGGAAGGCCGAACCATCCCGTCTTCGTCGCGCTCAAGCCTACGATCGATCAGTTCGATCTCCCCATGCAGCCGTTCGATGACCTCATATCGGCGTTCGTGCAGGATCAGCAGGTGACGCGGTATGAGACTTTCGAGCAGCTTCTGGGCTACTGCGAGCGGTCGGCAAATCCGGTGGGAAGGCTGTTCTTGTGCCTGATGGGATACCGTGATGACGCGCGCGCGCGGCTCAGCGATATGACCTGCACAGCGCTGCAGTTGGTCAACTTCTGGCAGGACGTGGGAGTGGACTACGCCAAGAACCGGATCTACATCCCGCTGGAGGATATGGAGCATTTCGGCTACTCCGAGGCCGAACTGCGAAACAACATCTTCAACGCGGCGTTCGCGCGGCTGATGCGGTTTGAGGCGGATAGAACGAGGGAACTCTTTATCCGCGGCGCGGCTCTCGGGAGGATGGTCGAGGGGGGAGGGGCCGCGGACGTCGAGCTGTTCAGCCGGTGCGGTGTCTCGCTGCTGAACGCCATAGAGCGAGCCAACTACGATGTGCTGCACCGGAGGATCACGGTGTCCAAGGGTCGCAAGATGGCGATCGCGCTGGGGTGGCTGGCGCGAAGGATTTTGGATTGCAGATTTTAGATTGCAGATTGCAGATTGCACATGACTGACGAGCTCGAGCTGTCATATCGGTACTGCCGCGAGGTGGCGCGCAAGCGAGCGAGGAACTTCTACTACTCGTTCATCGTGCTACCGCGCGTCAAGCGTGACGCGATGTGCGCCGTGTATGCTTTCATGCGCTACTGCGATGACCTCGCGGACGACCCCGACCTGGACCTCAATCGCGCCGAGATGCTCGATCGCTGGCGGCGCTCGCTGGACGGCGACTCGTCCGAGGACAGTCTGATCCTGCCGGCGTTTCACGACTCGCTGCAGAGGTTCGATATACCTACCGACTACTTCCATCAGCTCATCGACGGCGCCTCGATGGACCTCTCCATCGACCACTACGAGACCTTCGACCAGCTATACGACTATTGCTACAAGGTCGCGTCGGTGGTGGGACTGGTGTGCATACACATCTTCGGGTTCGACTCGCCGGACGCCAAGAAATACGCCGAGTACTGCGGGATTGCTTTTCAGTTGACCAATATCCTGCGCGACCTCAAGGAGGACGCCGCGAGCGGGCGGGTCTACCTGCCCGAAGAGGACCTGCATGCGTTTCGCTACAGCGCCGATGAGCTTGCCTCGCAAGTGCGTGACGAGCGGTTCTACAAGCTCATGAGGTTCGAGGTCTCGCGGGCGCGAGGTTACTACAATGCGGCGCTGCCGCTGCTGGATATGGTGCACGGGTCGGGGCGGCCGGGGCTGTGTGCCATGATCGAGATCTACTCGAGCATCCTCAACGCCATCGAGCGCAACCGCTATGACGTGTTCCACGAGTCCATATCGGTCCCCAAGACGCGCAAGGTGGCAATAGCCGCCAAGGCGCTCGTGAGGTCGAAGCTGCCCGGAGGCCGGTCATATCAGCCCATGTTGCGGTAATCGGCGGCGGGGTAGCGGGCATCTCGTGCGCTTGTGAGCTGGCGGAGCGCGGGGTTCGCGTTACGCTCCTGGAGTCGGCCAAGAGCCTCGGCGGACGCGTCACCTCGTTTGCCGACCCCGAGACCGGAATGACCCTCGACAACTGCCAACACGTGCTGCTGGGCTGCTGCACGGAGGCCGTGGACTTCCTGCGGCAGATCGGCTCGCTGGAGCACGTGCGGTTCCACGACAGGCTCAACGTGATCGATGGCAGGAACACCCTCACGATCGAGGCGTCGCGTCTTCCCGCGCCGCTGCATCTGCTGCCCTCGATCGCGCGGAGCCCGTTTTTCTCCAGGCGGGCGAAGGCGGACCTGTATATGCTCATGCCCGCGCTTATGCTGAGGGAAGCCGGCAAGGGGGAGACCGCGCGGGACTATATGCGTGGGATCGGCTGCACGCAGGAGCTGCTGGAGCGGTTGGTGGAGCCGGTCGTAGTGTCCGCTCTCAATGAGACGTCGGAGCAGGCCTCCGGCAAGTATGCGAGGATGGTTCTGGTGGAGTCGCTTCTCAAGAGCCGGCGCGGCTATCGGCTGGGAGTGCCGACTGTCCCGCAGTCCGAGCTGATCGGCAAGCCGGGCCTTGCGTATCTCGAATCTCGGGGCTGCGATGTCAGGCTGCGCTGCCGGGTGAGGAGCGTTCGCGTGCGGGACGGGGCGGTCCGGTGGCTGGAACTGACATCGGGGGAAAGGATGGAGTTCGACCGGTATGTGGCGGCGGTTCCTCCGGACGCTCTGGCAAGGATGGGGGTCAATACGCGCGGAGGAGAGCGGCTCGGGTGGCGGCCGATTGTGAGCGCGCATCTCATCTTCGATGGGCAGACGCCCGCGCTCGAGCCGGCATGCGTGGTCGGGCAGCCGTTCGGCTGGGTGTTTAGCAAGGGGCCGGATGTGGGATATGTGGAGGTAGTGGCGAGTGCGGCGGGCGACCTGATGGACCTGGGCAAGGACGAGCTGCTTGCGCTTGCGCGGCGAGCGGCGGCGACGGCGGATCGGGTTCTGGAGGATATGCCGCTGCGGAAGGGGATCGTCTGCCGCTGGCGGCGCGCCACGTTCGCCACGCTGGCCTGCGATGCCCATAGGCCCGCCGCCGAAACTCCCACATCCAATCTGGTTCTCGCGGGGGATTGGACCGGCACGGATTGGCCCGCAACCATTGAGAGCGCCGTACGCTCCGGTCGCGCCGCGGCGAGTGCGCTGTTGGAGGCTGCATAGTGTCGATAAGAGGAGCAATCATTATCGCCGTTCTGCTGCTTGCGGCTCAGTGTGCCCACGCCTACGTCGAGATGGGGCAGATACCGACTACGTCGTGGCACGGGCTGACCGGGCTGTATGTGATGCCGACCGCTCGGATTGTCGGGCCGAGCAAGCTGGCTGTCGGGTTCAACGAGTCCAAGCACGCGGAAGTGATACAGAACGGCAGATTCGTCGACCGTCAAATACGCGGCGTGGCGACCTACGGAATCACGGACAAGCTAGAGGTGTACGCGTCGTATTGGAACAATATGTACACCATCCCGCCGGGCGTGCAGCCGGGACTGGACAATCGGACGTTTCATTCGTTCGGAGCCAAGTTGCAGATCCTGCAGGAGGATCCGCACTACTGGTTTCCGGCGGTGGCAATCGCGGTCCGGGACATCGCCGACAGCACCTCCGACGTCGGTCCGCTCAAGAACGTCAACAACGGAACCAAGGGCTTCATCCTCGCCAGCAAGAAGATGCTTCGCGATGACAAGATCGGCAGGTTCATGGACGTGCATGCGGGCCTGTCGTTCGACAGGCAGGCGACGGGCGGATTGCTCGGCTTCGAGCTGACCCTCGCTCCCAACGCCAGCCTCATTGCCGAAAGCATTTGGGACTCGCCCTATCTCAACTTCCGCAACTTCGGGCAGAACAACCAGGAAGGGCGGTATCTGTTCAACACTGGCTTGAGGATCTATCCCGAGCTTGTGCCAGGACTGGTGCTGGATATGGGATTCATCGGGGACAGCGAGTTCGAGTTCTCGTTCGGGGCAAGCTACGTGATCCCGCTGTGATGTCGTCCTGAACCTGTTTCAGGAGCTAGAGGGTGGAGGCTGAACTGTCGTGGCTTCCTGCGGAATCCACTGTCGTTCCGAGGGAATCAAGTTCAGCATGACGCGGATGCAGCGACGCGCGACGGGCGGACGTGTCCGTGCTATTCGTGATCAGATGGCGTTTGCCGGAGCAAACGTACCGGCGAATAACCCGGACGAGCCGTCGATTCGGTGGGGGTGAGCGCGATTACCCTGTCTGTTCCTGTTCGCAAGCTTCTTTGCCCGCCCGTTCGCGCGTCCAGTAAGAATTGTAGACAGAACGCGCCAGCCGGGCATGAGTCCACGGACTCATATTCGGGCGGGGAGCAGTCCCGATTTTCCCGGGACGTGATATGAGACGATGCTTCGGCCATGACCCGCCGAAGCACCGTCGCGCTTGCCTTGGAGCCTAATGAGCATTACATTCACGATCCTTGTCGATAATGCAGGCTAGTAGTTGCCGGATAAAGTGGTGTAGGAGGGGCCTCCAGACCCCGAATCCACTGGCGTCACGCTCGCAGATCGCCGTCTGGAGACGGCTCCTACAACCGAGTGCGGCTTTATCCGCAGGCTGCTAGTAGTTGCTGTTTGGCCTGAGCCAGTACTCCGAGCACCAGTTGTAGGGCCAGCCGGGAGCCTGCTGTCCACCGGAACAGAACGCACCGCACGTACCCGTGGGAACGACGTTGCACAGGTCGGGCCTCGGTGTGGCCGGGCTGTTCGGCCAGGCGCATGCCGGCCCCGCGCCAGTGCCCGCCGCGCACGACGGGCAACACGAGGTCGCCGACGCGAAGCCGGGCGCGGAGCTGTAGTTGTTGTAACCGTAGTTGTAGTCGCCGTAGTCCGCGTAAGCGGCCCCCACAAGCGCAAGTACCGCAAGCGTGGCCAAAGCCAGCATGTATGTCGTCTTCATCACAACCACTTCCCTTTCGTAAAGCTGGAGCCGTCTATCTCTTAGGTACTTTACCCACCTCTCCACGACGCAAAGCGGCTGAGGCTGTCATTGCCTCGGGGCAGGACATGGCATCGCTTTGGGTTAAGAAGCAGGGTACTGCAGATGAGACTTCGTCCCGGAGGCTGTATCACATGCGGATGAACTACATCGACATCATCGTCCTCGCCGGCTATTTCCTGGGAATGCTCGCGCTGGGGCTGTATCAGGCACGCAGGATCAAGAACGCGGGCGACTTCTTCGCCGGCGGGCGCAAGTTCAACAAGTTCCTGATGATGATGCACGCGCTGGGGACCGGGACGCACGCGGATGAGCCGGTTGCGGTTGTGGGCGCGTCGTATAAGGCCGGCCTCGCGGGGATATGGTACACGTTCGTCTATCTGTTCGTGACGCCGTTCTACTGGATCATCGCGCCGCTGTTCCGGCGGTCGAGGTTTTTCACGACGGCGGACTTCTTCGAGGCACGGTTCGGCAGCAAGCTGGGCACGCTGTACGCCATCTTGGGGATTCTCATATTCGCGGTCAACATCGGGACGCTGCTTAAGGGCACGGAGATGGTGGTCACGGCGGTGACCGGCGGCGCGATCTCACCTGCATGGTCGATCATAGGCATGACGATCGTGTTCCTGCTGTATGGAACGGCGGGCGGGCTGGTGGCGACGGTGGTCACCGAGAGCGTTCAGGGGCTGTTGATCGTGGTGATGTCGCTGCTGCTGATCCCATTCGGGCTGGCGAAGATCGGCGGGTTCTCCGGGCTGCACGCAATAGTAGCGGACCCGAGCAAGTTCGCGCTGACCGGCAAGGTGGAGCTTGGGTTCTGGTGGATACTCGCGGGCTCGATCAACATGCTCATAGGCATCGTTGCGCAGCCGCACATTATGGAGGTCTGCTCGACCGGCAAGACGGAGTTCGAAGGGCGCGTGGGCTTCACCTACGGGAATATGGTGAAGAGGCTGTGCTCGATAGGATGGGCTCTCACGGGAGTGGTCATGGTCGCGATGGTCGCGAAGGGGTTCGTGTCTACCGCGGAGATGAGCACGGGCAGAGAGGCGGCATTCGGGACGGCGATACGCGCGCTGCTGCCTGTCGGATTCACGGGGCTGATGTTCGCGGCGGTGCTGGCGGCGCAGATGTCCACGCTGAGCGCGTTTATGGTAGCGGCGTCCGCGCTGCTCTCGCGTAATGTCTACAAGAAACATATCCGACCGGACGCCGGGGACCAGGACTTGCTGAGGGTCGCGCGCTGGGCGGGATTGGTGATTGTGGGCATAGGAGTCGTTTTTGCGTTCATGGTCGCGGGCGTCGCGGACGCGCTGATGTGGTTCTGGACGTTGAGCGCGTTTACAGGGTTGTTCATGTGGTTCGGGGTGCTGTGGCGAAAGACCAACGCGACCGGCGCGTGGGCGTCATTTGTGGTCATGCTTGCGATATGGCTTGTGATCGGCGAGCCGGGACAGGCAGTGAGCCAATACGTGGCGAGGAAGCACTATGAGCCACCGTCTGCCGCGCGGTTGAATGCGCCGATGAAGCAGTTCGACCGCGTGCTGCTCTACGTTGTCAGCCCCAAGAACGGAAAGCCGGAGCGCAAGGAGATCGTGGTCCTCTGCCCCAAAGCGGAGCCGGATGGGCTGGGTGTGGAGCTGGAGCCTGTCCAGAACAACGACGATACCGGCAGGATGGTCACGAAGCTAAGCGATGAGGGGCTGGCTAAGCAGGCAGGCATAAAGCCCGGTGATTTCATTGCCGGGTCGGCTGCTATGCCGTATCCGGGCGTATACGCTGACAAGAGCCTGCTGGCGTATCGATTGGCGGCGTTTCTGCCCGCGGGGGTCATTGCGCTGATCATCGGCAGCTTGCTCGGCGCGCCTCATCCCAAGGACAAGCTGGACAGGTTCTACGCGCTTCTCAAAACGCCTGTTGGCAAGGAAGATGAGCTTGCCAAGCAGGGCGTAGATGTGGTATATGCCGGCGCAAGCAAGGGGCATCCGTGGGAGATCGAGCACGGCGGGGCGGTGAACGTGATAGGCTTCCTAGCCGCGCTCGCGTTTGCGTTTGCGTTCGTGGGCGTGCTGTGGCTGATGGGCAGGATCGGGGCGTGAGCTGTCGGTTTCTGCTATAATAGGTGGAATCCGCCGGGGAGATAGGGGCTAGAGGCCCCGGACGGCCCGGCTCGAGGGGCCGGAGTCCCCTCAGGATCGTTTTGAAAGGCAGGAGGATGACCCATGGCACCTGCGCCCTGGTTTGGCCGGAAGGCCCAGGCCGCGCGCAAGACCGCGAGGAAGAGCGTTGATGCGCTTCCGGACGGCCTGTGGACCAAATGTCCGACGTGCGGCGAGATACTGTTCAACAAGGAACTCGAAAAGAACCTGCGCGTGTGCAACAAGTGCGGGTATCACTATAAGCTCGGCGCCTGTGACCGGTTGGCGATGCTGGCCGATGACGGCACGTTCGCGGAGATGAACGCGGACCTGCATTCGGTGGATCCGCTGGGGTTCCCCGATTACGCAAAGCAGCTAGCGAAGTTCGAGGAGCGCTCGAAACTGACGGATGCGATCGTAACCGGAACATGCGAGATCGGCGGGGTGCCGGCGGTGATCGGCGTGATGGACTTCGCATTCTGGGGCGGAAGCATGGGCGGCGTGGTCGGCGAGAAGGTCGTGCGCGCGATGGAGCACGCGATCAAGGCGAAGCTGCCGGTCGTGATGGTGATCGCGTCCGGCGGGATACGCGTGAATGAAGGTTTGCCGGGGCTGATGCAGATGGCGAAGACCTCGGCTGCGTGCGCTAAGCTCCATCATGCGGGAATTCCGTATATAGTGGTGCTTACGGACCCGTCGATGGCGGGCGTGCTGGGCAGCTACGGGACACTCGGCGACTTCATCATCTCCGAGCCTGGCCTGCTGACGGGGCTGACGGCGGACCGCGTCGCCGCACAAGCTCAGGTGATCCACGTGCCTGACAATTTCCGTAAGGCGGAGTTTGCCCTCGAACACGGGCAGATCGACCGAATCGTGCCGCGCAGAGAGCTTAAGGCGATGCTCGTCAAGCTCCTGCAGTTCTGCTGCGGACAGCCGGAGGAGGAAGAAGATGCCGCCTAGTTGGAGCGTACTCGATTTCGAGAAACCGATCGCCGAGCTTGACGATCAGATAGCCCAGATCAAGCAGCTCACGGCGGAGCAGGGCGAGGATCGCTCGGATGAGATCGCGGTCCTTGAGGCCGACCGTGACCGGCTGATCGAGGAGATATTTGCCAACCTAACGCCGTGGGACAAGACGCTGATCGCGCGGCATCCGAAGCGGCCATATACGCTGGACTACGTCCGAACGATCTTCGATGACTATACCGAGCTGCACGGCGACAGGCTGTTCGCGGACGATCACGCGATGGTCGGCGGGATCGCCACGCTCGACGACCGGCAGGTGATGTTCGTGGGCCAGCAGAAGGGCCGCGACCTCAAGGATCGTCAGTATCGCAACTTCGGCAGCGCCAGGCCCGAGGGATATCGCAAGGCGCTGCGGCTTGCGAAAGCGGCGGCGAAGTTTGGGAGGCCGGTGATATGCTTCGTGGACACGCCGGCGGCTGACGTGAGCGTCGGCGCGGAGGAGCGAGGCATCAGCGAGGCCATCGCCCGCAATATGATGGAGATCAGCGCGCTGGGGACGCCGATTGTGGTCGTGGTGATCGGTGAAGGCGGCAGCGGCGGCGCGATTGGGATAGCGGTTGGCGACAAAATCCTGATGCAGGAGCACGCGATTTACTCCGTCATTCCGCCGGAGGGCTGCGCGGCGATTATCTGGCGCGACCCTACCAAGGCCAAGGAGGCCGCGGACGCGCTCAAGCTGACCGCGCAGGGCGCGCTGGAGCTTGGTGTCATCGATGGCATCATTCCCGAGCCGCTCGGCGGCGCGCATCGGAACATGGAAGCGGCGGCGCGCAACGTGAAGGCCGAGATTATCAAGGCGCTCGACGAACTCGAGAAGCTGACCGTGCCGAAGCTGCTGGAGAAGCGGTATAAGAAGTTCAGATCCATGGGCGCGTGGGCGGAAGGCGAGGCGGGAGAAAGCTCGCAGTAGGGATCGGATGGACCTGAGGCGTCTGCTCAAAGCGAAAAGGCAGGACATTCTTCGCATAGCAGCGGAGCATGGTGCGCATAACGTGCGCGTGTTCGGCTCGGCCGCGCGGGGCGACGCCCGCGACGACAGCGACATCGATTTCCTTGTCGAGTTCGAGCCCGGCACCAGCCTGCTCACTCACGCCGACCTGATCGTCGCCCTGGAGGACTTGCTGGGTCGCAGAGTGGATGTTGCGCCGGAGAAGTCTCTGAAGGAACGGCTGCGAGAGAAGGTGCTGGCGGAGGCGATGCCGCTATGAGGAGTGACCGGGAGCGGCTGCTGGCCGAGGCGCCATTTGTCGAGCTTGGCGCAGGTGTCCATCTCATCGCACTTGGCGCATGTGGTGTAGCCTCTGCCCTTGCAGCACGGGGCGCTCTCGCAAGGCGCGCAGCCCGTGCGGCAGCATTCGAGGCGAGCATTGCGCCGGGAAATGTCCTTCGTCTCAACTGCTCACCATCTTCACGACCAGCGGGCTGAATGGCGGGATGTCGAGCTGGAGCGTGAGCTTGCCGCGGGTCATCTCGTAGGGCGTGCCCTCTATCTCCACATCCTCCATCAACTCCAGGTCGCTGAGTCGAACGTCGATGTCGCGGGAGATCGGCGTGTCGGTAAGGTTGAACGCGTTCATCACGCACTTGCCCTGCTCCGGCAGCACGTGGAAGTGCGTCAGCTCATCGGGCGCGTAGAAGCGGCCCTGAGTATAGAGGTCCTTCATCGACATGTACTCGGCCATCGCGGTCTTGTAGGCGGCAAAGCGCTCGCCGTTGCCGCGGCCGCCGGCGATTCCCAGATGCCGCACGGTCGAGGCATACCACCAGAACGCCAGGCACTTGTCGTTATCGGCGTCCATGTTAATCTGCAGATACAGCGGGAGGTCGTAGCCGAGCCGGTAGTAGAACAGGCTCAGCGCGCGGCCTGACATTATGTGCTCGATGGGGTTGCGGGACAGCTCGAAGGCCCAGCCCTCGTCGAATGTGCGGCCGGCGTCGTGCAGGTAGTAGACCGGCAGGTAACGCACGCCCCACGGCCACACAGGATCGTGCGCCTCTATGAGCAGCTCGGGATGCTTGGCCCGGACGCCCTGGATCAGCATCGCCACGGCGTGCGCGTGCGTACCCGGCGTCGTCGGGACCTTGTGGCCGTGCTTGCCGTCGAAGCAGGGCCCGCGCCAGTCGAACTCGTCGAAGACCATAAAGCTCGGTCCGGCCTCGGCGACGGCGAGGATGCGCGACAGCTTCTCCTGGCGGCATTCCTCGCAGGCGATGCAGGGCTCGTATGCGGGCTTGTCGGCATAGGCTGAGTAATAGCCGGTGTTGCCGTCGTAGGTGCGGCGATAGAGGCCGGGGAACTCGTCGCAGTAGCTGCGTCCGATGACCCGCAGGCCCACCCTCAGGCCGTAATCCTCGCGCATGCGCCGGATCAGATCGGCAGCGTCGCCAAGGCGGTCGACGTCCCATCTGGTCACGCCCTCGCACGTCTCCCACGTCGAACCCAAATGCAGCACTTCGCAGCCAATGTCCTTGGCGCGACCGGCCTCGCGCTCGATATCCTCGATCGACTGAGCCGACGGGGGAACGCTCCACGTGACCGGCGGGTCGTAGCCGTCGGGCAGACCATGGCCGAGCCCGGACATATAGTCTCTGAACAGATACGCTCCTCGCCGCCACAGGCCTTCGTAGAACAAGTAGTGAGTCAGCCCGAAGCCTACCTGCATGCCGGGACCGACCTTGGCGGCCTCGAACGGCTCGTCATACAGCGACGGAGCGGCCCCGCCAAAGTTGAGGTAAGTCTTGTCCTCGACGCATTCGGTCTCCAGCATCGAGTACTCGATCATCTCGGGGTTGTACTTGATCGCCAGCAGGCCGTTCTCGCCGTCGGTCCATGCCCAGCCCTCGCTGCGCGCGCGGCCGCGGTCGACGACTTCCTTTGTAACGCGGGTGGGGTTCATATACTCCGAGCACTGGTAGCGGCCGTGGTAGATATCGTCGAGCGGGTAGTCATGCTTCTTGCCGTCGGGCTGGAGCCGGAACGGCAGGGCGATGAGCCGGTAGCGCTCGACGTCGATGCCCGGTCCGCCGAACTCATGAGGCAGCTCGAGCCGCTTGCGGAACGCGAAGCGGTAGCCCCGCAGCGCAATGTGCGCGTCGGTCTCGTTGATGAGATGGATGCGCTCCTCGAAGAACTCGCCGTCCTCTGGTATGTAGAGCCTGTGCCGGATCTTCACGGAAATGGGGGTCTGTCCCCTATTTCCGAGGGTGCCGGTGACGGTGACGATCCTGCCGCCTCGGTCCGGCAGCTCCTCGTCGATCTCGGGGTTCCACAGACATTCCAGGCGGGTTATGTGCCCGCCGCATTCGACCACGGCCGAGTAGCGGTAGTCCGAGTCGGCGAACCGCACGCCGCTGTAGTTGTCCGTGAGTGCGATGCGGCCGACTCGCTCATCAAGCTCGATATCGAGGTTGTATCTGGTTGTGTGAATGTTCAGATCCTGCATACTATCCCGGCTCCAGCCAAGAGCGATAAGGCGTCAGCGGCGAGAAGATCTCGCAGGCGGCGAGCAGCGATTCTGTTGTGTCGCCCTGCGCGCTGATCTTGTCAAGCTCATACGCGTCGAATGCGGTGAGGTAACCCGAGTAAAGCCGCGCAAACGTCATCGCGTCCATCTCAAGCACGCGCCCGGGGTCTGGTTTGGTCAGCGATACGACCCCGTCCGCCGCTTCGACGCCGAAATGCCAGCCTTCCTCGAATACCGGATCGCTTATCGAGAATGATACTCGCGCGGAGACGTTTTCGTCTACTGCCAGGCTCTCCATCGCGCGCGGCGGGTCGGTCACACGGAACTGGAATGAGGCGCTGATGGAGGTGTTGATCAGGCGCGGGTTCGGAGTCTCCTGCAGGAACAGATCGTCGATCGGCGCGCCGAATCCGACCGTACCGTCCGGGTCGAGCGCGCCCAGGAACGCAAGCATGTCCCGCCTGTGCGCGGCCTGCTCGAACGCGATCTCGCCGGCGTGGATGGACTTCTTCTCGCCATCGACCTTGTAAGCGGCGTAGCCGTCCACGCGGCCGTCGGTCTCGTGCACGACGAGGTTTGGCTCGGTCAGCAGCCTGATAGGAATAACGCGCTGCCACCAGACCTCGTCGCGCTGTGTCAGGCAGTTGTAGCTCTTGGCCCAATCGTCATAGATGGCCTTGACCTGTGGCAGGTCGGCCTCGGTCGCCGCCCTCGCGCGGCCGGCATCGCCCAACTCGGCAAAGACGCTGCCCGGCGCGCTGTAGGCACGGGTCTCGGCCCCGATCTCCCAGCCGAACTTGCGGTAGTATGCGTAAGAGAACGGCCACAGCGAGGACAGATACACGCCCTCCTCGCGCAGCACGCGCACGCACTCCGCCATCATCGCGCCCGCGCAGCCCTTGTTGCGGGCCTCGGGGACAGTGGCGACCGCGCCGGTGGACGCGTGGGAAACGGGCTTGCCGAAGATGTAAACCGGCCGCGGCTGGCAGACCAGTGTGGAGACGATCGCGCCGTCGTCCTCGACCACGAGAATGAACCTCGTGCCGAAGACCGACGCGATCATCGTGAACGAATCCACCCACTGCTCGCGCGTGAGGTTCGGAAACGCGATCGACGCGACCTCTATCGCCCTCTCGACTTCGCCGTCGGTGGGATTTCTGACGATCATATCGCAGCCTCTCAAGTGAAATTCCCACCTATTATAGCAGGGGTACAAGGGAAAGCGGCGGGCGGAAGAGTCAATTGAGGAGGTGAATCTTCCGCCGCGCCGCCCGGAGCCTACGTGAATCGGCGGGACTACATACCAGTCAACACATCGATCCAGAACAGGGGGGATGGCCCGTCCTGGATCGGCTTGTAGCCGATGTTGACAGGAACTCCGACTTTCACGTCGGCAATGGTGCCTTTGACGTTCGGTCCGACTCTCGGCCTGACCAGCACCGCAGTCTTCTGCGAGGCTAGCGTGACGATCGATGCCTGGCGGACCGTCTTGATCGTTATGGTGTTGCCGTCCACCGCGGTCACGGTGCCCTTGGCGACCGCGGGCACGAACTCGACTATGTCAGCCGCGACATTGCTGCCGGAAATGGTACCGGCCACCGCCGCGCTGAACCCAACCTGCAGATCCGCGAGGGAGCCAACATAGGCCTTGGACTTGAACTTGGTGGCTCCGTTGACGTTGACCGTGAACTCGGCGTCCTTGGTCTTGAGGGTGAAGCCGCCTCCAGTGATGGCCGTGATCTTGCCCTTTACGTTGGGCTTGGGAACGGCGATGCGTATGGCGGAAGGCACGTTATTGACGACCTTGAAGTCAACGCGAACGGCGTCGCCGGGCTTGATGTCGGCTATGGTGGCATTCTTGCCCTGCACTATGACTCGGGTCTTCGGGAAGACCGCGAAGGTCTTGACGCCGTCGGGCATCTGTACATCTATCTTGGTCGCGGCAACAGCGGCGACAGTCCCGACCGCGAACGTCGCATTGGGCGCGGGGCCGGGCTTGGGCTTCTCGCCGGGCCACCAATTCGCGTTCGGCTGGGACTTGCCATCGGGCGGCTTCACGGCCGCCGCCATCACGACGGAAGCTGCAAGCAGGAGGCAGACTACGATAACAAGTGTCCGTTTCATCTGATCACACTCTCCTCTCGAAATAGGAAGGCGGTATTGCTCGCGTTACGCATTGTTAGACGCACGGCCGGTGTGGCGGTTACGGGGCGGATTTTTGCGGCGGCCGAGGTTTAAGCTGTGCAGTAATGCGGTATATATTACAGCACAACTACGGGTTTAGCCCGTCGTGCAGCGCTTTGGCACGGTCTTTGCTTTGTAATTCGATTGACAGGTCCGGTAATACGAAGTTCAAAGAGGATGTAGCGACAACAGTGTCGTAGTAGACATTGGCGCTTGTGTAAGCGTGTTGGGTTCAGGGGCTCACTGCAAACTTGCGTTTGAGCCTATGACACGACTGAAGATTTTACCAGGCTGTTACATGTCTGTTGCCGTATCGTTGCACGGAGGTGCTAGGATATAGCCGTCAGAATAGGCGCCGGAAACGCTTAGGAAGCCTAAAGGCATTGCGGGCAGGCAAGGCGAACCTTGAAAACGCCTGCGCCGGAGTGCCGACCGGTCGAAGGGGATGTCGGCCGGCCACCTGTGAAAGCCACCAAGAAGGTACTTCTCCGGCGAAGGCACTACTGCCAACTTGAGATATCGCGGATGGCGCTCGGCTATCCCGCGAGTCGATTCCCTTGGATATGGATGTTTCACAGGGATTACTGGCAGTGGCGCAGCCGTACAGGATATGCGCTCGACAAGGAGGTCACTGACGAGGAAATATGACACAACCGCCGCGGCGCGGCGGTAGTGCTGGCACTGGACGACAAGGGAGACTGCCCATTGGCAAGTGGGCAGACGGGCAGGCAGTTGCCTATCAAAGCCAGGCGCGACACCTGAGTGGACGCGCCGGCGGCGGGACGACGCGCAAGCGATCGTACCGTGCATTAAGGTAGTCGGAGGAAGGAGGCTTGTCGATGAACAGCGAGTTGCTGGGATTGACAGAGCCGGAGTTGGAAGAAGCGCTGCCCGAGAGTTCGGACGTTGGCGATTCGATGGATCTGTATCTGAATCGAATCGGCAAGTGGCCTCTATTGGGGTCGAACGAAGAGCAGAAGCTGGCGCGGCGAGCGAAGGATGGCGACCTGGAAGCGAAATGGAAGCTGGTCGAGTGCAACCTCAAGCTCGTCGTGAGCGTAGCGAAGGTATATTCGCGATCCGGAATACCGCTGCCTGACCTGATCCAGGAAGGCAACATCGGCTTGATGAAGGCCGTGGACCAATTCGACCCTGACAAGGGGTTCAGGTTCAGTACGTATGCGGTAGCCTGGATTCGGCAGGCCATTACGCGTGCTATCGAGCGCCAAGGCCGCGCGATCAGAGTGCCGAGCTACGTGATCCAATCGATCCGAAAACTTAATAAGGCTGGTTCCTCTTTCGTGAATGAGTTTGGGCGTGAGCCGACGATCGAGGAACTCTGTGAGCGGACGCAGTTGCCCAGGGAGAAGGTGACACGTCTGCTCGAAGCGTCGGAGGCACTCGTCTCGTTGGACGAAGGCGTAAAAGAAGACGGCGCTACATCGCTTCTCGAGAGGCTGACGGATTCGGAGGCAGCAAATCCGGAGTCGGATGCCTTGGAGCGAGAGACCCTGGAGATGATCGATCGGCTGATGTCGTGGCTGAGTCCCCAGGAGAAGATGATCATCGAGAAGCGCTTCGGCCTGACGGATGGAGTGACCTCTACTCTGCAGGAAATAGGTCAACAACTGCACATCACGCGAGAGCGCGTGCGGCAATTGGAGGCACGGGCACTCAAGAAACTAAAACTCGCGGTGACGAGGAATTGGCTTGAGACCTATTTCGAAACTTGAGAGGGGGCACGGGAAGCATGGAAAGCACCGAGCGGACTGCGTTAAGCCCGGGAGACGCAGAAGCCCTGTCCCGCCTTACGGAGCGGGAACGCGAGATTCTTAAGCTGATCTTTGACGGGAAGTGTTCGAGCGAGGTGGCGCAAGCTCTGAGTGTGAGCAAGCGGACAGTGGATTTCCATCTTGCAAGGGCTTACGTGAAGCTTGGAGTCTCAAACCGCTTTCAGGCGTTCAAGAGGGCGGTCGAACTCGGCATCATCGCGACGGCCTAGCCCGGATTATGCACGAACCGCATGATCCGGGGCTCGGGGAGCATGATTCAGGCTCCTCGTGGATAATGCAAGCTTAGGCTGCCGGGATAGCGCCGACAAGGCTTCTATACCGCGAAAGAATTACAGAGGACCCGCTGGGAGTAAGGATCCGGCGGGTCGCTTTGTGTCTGGACGCCGTAGTTCAGGGAGATCGCGCTTTGGCGCGATCCTAGGGTGCGTGATGCCCCACGACGGGGCAGTACGGCGGCGTTCCGATGGGCTGCAGCGTGTAGGCGAAGCCCCACGGACAGCTGACCTGGGTCTTCATATACGACGGAGACAGTTCGGCCCACGAGACGGGATCACCGTCGTTTTTCCGGAACTCCATCGCCCACTGCGATTTCGCGCCGTCAATCGACTTCAGATTCGCCATGCACGAGTTCTGCCGGGCGACATCTCGGGTCTTCACGAAGCTTGGCGTTGCTATCGCCATAAGCATGGCCAGGATTGAGACAACGATCATCATCTCAATCAACGTAAAGCCGTTCTTTCTCCTCGGCTTGCCCACGGCTCGCACCTCGCTTAGGTCCATCCTTGGACTATTCCCGCGCTTGACGCTGGGAGTACGTCTTGCGCGCCGACTTCCTGTCATTTGATTTGTTCCACTAAATGGAAGCATTGCGCACTGTTGAATATATGGGGTTTGTCGGCGCTGCTAATACGTCAGATCGTGGCCCACGACCGGGCACGTGGGGTCGGCCCCGACCGCGCCCAGCGTGTAGGTCGGAGCAAGAGGACACGCCGGACGGGACTTGATGTAGATCGGGACAATGTCGCTCCACTCGACGGTGTCGCCGAACTTCTTGCCTGCCTCCATTGCGAACTGCTCCTTCGCCTGGTCGATGCGGCGAAGGTTGGCCACGCACGACCGCGCCGCGGCGGCCTCGCGTGCGTGCATAAGGCTCGGAACCGCAATGGCCATCAGCACGGATAGTATGAGTATGACGATCATCATCTCGATGAGTGTGAAGCCTCTTCCGGGAGCGCGTCGCATAACTTGAACCTCTTCAGCAAGTGTCATCGCACGCCCGGTTATTCCACATTTCGGCGGCAGAAAGGAATCCCAATCGCGAAATGGAGAAATCCAGAAACCGAATAAGGGAGAGACGTCTCCGTCCCTCCCTTTGGGTTTCCTACTCCTGCTATCCGTACTTCTCCAGCTACGCCCCCACGCCGGCGCCGGAGCGGATGCCGCGCTCCTTGCAGACCTTGTCCCAGTAGCCGCTCGCGCGGAATGCTTCGAGCGGGTTGGGATCGATGCCCATCTCCTCGCGCGCGACCTTGAGCAGCGGCGTGACGTCGGTGTTGAACGCGTCCTGCATGCAGTTCTCGGCGGTGACGATGTCCTTGGCGAGCTGCGCGTCATGCAGCTTCCCGCGGTCGATGCACAGGGCCTTGGCGTAGGCGGTCTGGATGTGGATGATGGTCTGGATCATCGCGTCCATCTTCTGTTTGGTGACGTGCGCCTGATCGACCATGTAGGCCACGGGCGGGTTGTTGTTGGGCGCGTCCTCGGCCTTGGCGAGCTCGTTGTAGATAAGGAACAGCTCGTAGGGGTTGATGGAGCCGACGGTGAGGTCATCGTCCGCGTACTTATGATTGTTGAAGTGGAACCCGCCGAGGCGCTGTTCATCGAGTAGGAACGCCACGATGTGCTCGATGTTCTGGCCGGTGAAGTGGTGGCCGAGATCGACGAGCACGTGCGCGTTGGGCCCGCACTTGTTGGCGAATGAGTAGCTCATGCCCCAGTCGGCGATGTCGGTGTGGTAGAACCCAGGCTCGAAAGGCTTGTATTCGATGACCATGCGCATGTTGGCCGGCATCGCGGCATAGACGGTCTTGAGGCATTCCTCGGCATAGTGCTTGCGGCGGCGGAAATCGCCCTGGCCAGGGTAGTCTGTGCCGTCCGCGAACCACAGCGAGAGTATTTCGGAGCCGAGCTTCTTGCCGATCTCGACTGAATCTATCATGTGATCGACCGCCATCTTGCGGACGGCGGGATCCTCATTGGTGATGGATCCGAATGCGTATTCGCGGTCCTGAAACACGTTGGGGTTGATAGCGCCGATCGCGACGCCGAGCGACTTCGCGTAGTCAGACAGTGCCTGCGCATCGGCGACGCCGTTCGGGAAGTCCCAGAGCACGTGGACGGCCACTGTCGGCGCGACGCCGGTGAACTTGTTGATCTGCGCGGCGTCGGCGATCTTCTCCTCGATCGTCACTGCCGACCCTTCCTGCTTGTAGGCGCCGAAGCGCGTGCCGGCGTCAGCAAAACCCCAGCTCGGGGTCTCGATCTTCTGGGCCTTGAGCCGCGCCTTGACCTTTTCCACATCAACGCCGCGCGCCGCCAGCTTGTCTGCGAGAAGAGCATACTCAGATCGATAGTTGTCTGCCATTATCCCGTACCTCATCAATGAATTGCCATTACCTCTTAGCCGCAGAGGCGTGGGTTCCTTCCTTCGGAGACCAACTCGCGGCGGGCGCAAGCAAAGCACTCTTGCCACATTTTGTGCAGTTTGGTGGCATAAGAGAGAAGGGGATATGGGCAGTCGTCTCGTAAGCAAGAGATAGTGCAGTTCACCAAGGATGGATATGAAGTACAGGGCAGTTCTCTTCGACCTCGACGGCACATTGATCGACAGCGTGCCGATGATCGTGAAAGTGACCCGCCAGGCTCTGCAGTCGATGGGTCTCCACTTTGATGATGTCGCGATCCGACACTCCATCGGGATTCCGCTCGCGGTGCAGGCGCACAGGTTCGCTCGCGGGCGCGAGCAGGAGTTCACCGCCATCTACCGCGGCATCTACGTCCGGAACCTCGCTGACGAGGCCCGGCTCTTCCCCGGCACGCTGGACATGCTTGCGAAGCTGCGAACAGATGGGTACTTGACCGGCGTGGTGACATCCAAGCTCGCGCGCGGGGCGACGCGGGCCATTGATTCGGCCGGAATGACGGAGTTGTTCGACTGCGTAGTGACGGCCGATGACGTCGCGAACTACAAGCCGCATCCGGAGCCTCTGATGAACGCATTGGGGCAACTCGGCGTGAGCGCGGATCGATCGCTGTATGTGGGTGACAGCGCGTTCGACATCGAGATGGCGAGGCAGGCCGGGGTGTCAGTGGCGGCGGTAACGTGGGGCGCGCGAACGCGAGAGGAACTCGAGCCTATCCGCCCGGACGCCGTAGTCGATGATTGGCAGGGGCTTTTGGGCCTTCTGGAGAGCCTCCTAGGCTGATGACACGAACCCCAGCACCTCGCCGATCCGGGAGATCGTCGGGCCGGTCCATTCGAGGGCATCTGGGCGGTGGGGGTCCATGTGAGGCTCGTAGTCCACGCGGATGAGGATCGGGGTCATACCCATCGACTTCGCGCCGGTGAGCTCGCGGCTGCCGCCGTCTCCAACGTAGATGCAGCGCGATGGCTGCACGCCAAGGCGTTCGCAGGCGACCTCATACATCCGAGGGTCGGGCTTGGTGATGCCTTCGCAGCAGGAAAAGACGGTCGCGTCCATGAGAGGAGCCAGCTCGGTGTCGGGCCAGATGACAGGGACCTCGGAGCCGCAGTCTGTGATCAGACCGGTCTTGATGCCGCGGGATCGCAGCTTCGAAAGCGTCTCGATGACGGTCGGCCTGGGGCGGCAGTGAAGTCTGAATGAGTCGAGCCTGAGTCTGAGAGCCCCGTCCACCTGCGCCTGTGTTGGCTCGATCCCGAGCAGGCCGCACACGTGACGAATCTCGTTGTCGACGCTGCCGAGCCGACCGATCGACCTGTCGTGATATATGCCGAGCCAGGCGTCCCTGAACTCGTCGAGCCGATCTGTCAAGCCGGCCGCTGGTTCGCGGAACATCCGGCGACGGTCCTCGATGGAGGCGTTGTCGATGAGCGTGCCGTAGAGATCGAAGATGACTGCGTCGCAGGTCAATTGGTGGTTCCTTTCACCGTGCAGAGCTAGTCCACGACTCATTATACCGCAATAGCCACACTCCCCCGTCTTTATGCTTGGTCGCCGGTTATTCCACACTTCCCAGCAAATCTCCCTGTTCTTTGCGCATGAGGCCAAACAGAGCTAAAGCTGTGCCTGTAAATGACGATAATCCACTATAGGAGGCGGACCCGTAACCGCGCTCCTGTTTGGCGTTGCTCGCCATCTCCGAGGAAGGCAACGGCAAATGCTCCGCATTGTCGAGGAGGTAAGAGAACGTGCTGAGTTCGTTTTTTGGCCAACAGAACACCATCGGCATCGATATCGGCTCAAGCTGCATAAAGGCGGTCGAGATCGAGCCTACCTCGTCCGGCTGGACGCTCGCAAACGCGGCCGTCGTGCCGACCCCACGAGAAGCCCTCAAGGATGGCAGCGTCATCAACATCGTTGACGTTGCACACGAAATCCGCACGATGCTGCGCGACGCCGGAATCAAGGCGACCAGCGCCGTGTGCGCGATAAGCGGCTCGCAGGTGATCGTGCGTCAGGTGCAGTTCCCCAAGATGCCCGAGGCGTCGCTGCGCAAGTCGATCAAGTACGAGGCCGGCAGGTATATCTCCTCCTCCATGGAAGACAGCGTGGTCGAGTTCCAGATCCTCGGAGACGCGGAAGACCCCACCCAAATGAACGTGATGCTCGTCGCGGCCCCGCGGGAAATGATCGACAGCCGCGTGACCGTGCTGGAATCGGCGGGCCTGGAGCCGCTGGTGATCGACGTGGAGTCGTTCGCGCTGATCCGATCGCTGGTCGAGTTCAATGCAACCGACGAGTACCTCAACAGCACAATAGCTCTTATTGATATAGGCGCAAGCCATACCGACGTTGATATCGTCAGCCACGGCGAGTTCGCTTTGACCCGCAACATCCCGATCGCGGGCGACAGCTTCACCAACGCGATCAAGTCGCTCACCGGTGGAACGTTCGAGGAGGCCGAACAGGCCAAGCTAGTCATGACCTCGCAGTGTCCGGTCGATCAGATCGGCAACATGGATCCGGACAACAAGAGCTGGCGGGTGGTTCAGCCACTGATGGACGAACTGATTCGGGAGATACGGCGCTCGATCCACTTCTACCAGTCTCAGTTCCCCGAGGGCGCCCCGGAAGCGCAGGTCGGCAAAGTCGTGCTTACCGGAGGAACCGCGCGGATGCCCGGACTCGACGCCTACGTATCGGCCAAGTTGTCCACGCCCGCGGAAGTGGCAAGCGTTTTCAGGCAGACCGCCATCGGCGCCGGCCGCGTTTCCCAGCAGTTCATCGATGAGCACGGCGCCGTGCTCGCCGTGTGCGCCGGGCTGGCCCTCAAAGAACTCGTACCAGACAACGCGATGAAGGCCGCGGCCTAGCGTTCACCTCAGTTTTGACTGGCCTTGAAGGAAAGGAGAGTTACTGATGCCTTCCATCAATATGATCGCTCCGAGACGCGCTGAGAAGCGTCGTCTCGAACAGGCGATGCGGCGATTGGTGGTGGTGATCCTGGCGGAGTTGGTCTTCGTGGTGGCCCTGTTCGGCTGGGTCTTTATGAAGACGCTGACAACGCGAGCCTCGATCGCCGAACTCAACGCCCAGATGCAAACGCTGGCGCCGAAGATCAAGAAGGTCAAGGACCTGGACAAGAAGACGGCAGAGCTTCGGCCGAAGGTCGATCTGCTCAACCAGGCCAAGGCAGGCACGATGCGCTGGTATAACACGCTGGACCGTCTGACCGAGTCGGTCCCGACATCAACCTGGCTGACGCGCCTGTCCACCTCGACCGATGTGATCACGAAAGCCCTCGTCCTGAACATCAACGGCATGACCTCCGAGCAGGCGAGGGTCGGCGAGACGATGATGAGGCTTCAGGCCAACCCTGACTTCAAGAGCGTCGATCTCCACTATACCCAGAAGGGCACGATGAACGCCGTAGATGCCATCGAGTTCGAGATCGGCGCAAGCTTCGTCGGAAACGAACCCGACAAGTCGAAAGGAGTGACGGCCAATGGCACCGGTCAGTCTTAAGCCCACCCAGAAAGGGGTCACGGCGCTGATCGCGGTGGCGGCGGTGGTCTTCGTCTGCTGCCTGCTGGGCTGCCTGTGGGCCGTGCAGAGAACGAAGGCCGTCGATGGCGAGCGGGCGGCTGTCGAGAAACAGGTTCGAGACAGCCAGACGGTCGCTCAGAAGCAGCGCGACTCCGAGAACAAATACACAGACACTCAAGCACAGATTCGATGCCTGGAGGCGTCCGTCTCGACTCAGGCCTACGTGCCCAGCCTGCTCAAGCAGATAGAGCACCTGGGCAAGACGGTCCACCTCAAGGTGGTCGGCGTCCGGCCCAAGGCTCCCGATCCCAACGCCGGGCTTGCGAAGAAGATGCAGGCCGAGGCGGCGTCGCAGGGCAGTCAGCAGAGCGGCGGCACTACGCCCGCCACTGCCGCGGCGGCAAAGCCCGAGCCACCCAAGCCTTACGATGAACTGCAGGTCGATCTCGAGCTGGAAGGCAGCTATATGGACGCGCTGGACTTCCTCTACAGGCTGACGAGCTTTCCCAAGATAATCGCCGTCAACAACGTCCAGATGACGCCGGATAGCAGCGGGTCGTTCGCGGCGTCGCCCAAACTTGATATTCGCATCAATTGCACAGCATTCGTGTTCAAGGCGGCTTCGCCCACCAAGAAGCTGGACAAGCCGGCCGCAGGCACGGCGAGTGCGCAAGGAGGGACCAAGAATGAAGCTGGATAAGAAGCAGCTGCCTCAGTTGGTGGTTCTCGGCGTGCTCGTGCTGGCGTGCATAGGTTATGTGTCGTTCACGGTGTTCAAGCCGCCGGCGGTGGAAATGAAGCCGCCGGAGCCCAAGCAGGCCGAAAAGACCGACCTGGGCGTGGCAACGGTCCGACTGACCTCGCAGCCGATTCAGCCAACGGCCGCGTTCCCGGACCTCAGCGTGCCGATCGCGAGACGTGATCCGTTCACGGTTCAGGTTCTGCCTACCTCCGCGACGGACGGCGCCGGGAAGCTGGCGCCCGTGAAGCCCGCGGCGGGCGCCGCGAAGGTCGCTACGATGGCTTCATCCAAGGTTCCGCCGCTGATCCCACCCATTGGCAGCTTCACGCCGACGCTGTCCGTTCTGCCAGCGGTGCAGAACCCGGATCCGGATTTCGTGCTCACCGGTGTGATCCTCGGCTGGGAGAACGTCGCGATCATCCGCGTAGGCAGTTCAGAAAGACATGTCGTAAAGCAGGGCCAGTTCATCAACGGGCGCTATCAGGTGCTTGTCGTCACATCCGACGGTGTGGTGTTGGCCTGCGGAAGTCGTCGGATTCACTTGAAATTAGGAGGAGTTCGAAATGCAAGCTAACACCTTCGCCTCGAAGATGCTGACCTGGCGAATGTGCATCATCCTTGTGCTGGTCGGCCTGGTCGCAAGCGCGGCGCTGGCCGCCGACGTCACGGGGGTGAACGTGGTCAACAAGTCCGACCGTGTGGTCATCACGGTGGACGGCAGCGGGCCGCTGAAGATGGCGGTGCTCACGTCGGGCCAGGGCAACTACCTGGGGTTCCAGTTCCAGGGCCACCTGACCGCCAAGGGGCGTCTGGTGGGCATCAGAAGCGGCAGGATATACAACGTTCGCTATTCACGGTATGCAGAGAATCCGCCGCTGACCCGAGTGGTCGTCAACACCACAGCTCATCTCGACTACTCCACTCAATGGAACGACGATAAGACCCGTGTCGAGATCACGGTCTGGAAGTTCGGCGCGAGCCCCGCGAAGACAGAAGCCGAGACGAGACCCGCAGAGCCGGCCGTGACCAGCGACTTCATGCCCGTGCTCCCGCCCGTTGAGATGACCGAGTCTCAGGGGTCCGACACGCCGGGACCCGATCCGGCCCCCGCGGTGAGCGCCAAGCCAGTCGATGTGCCGGTCGTGACGGTCAAGCCTGTCGCGGCGCCGGTGAGCGTCAAGCCGGCGGCCGTGCCGGCAAAGAAGCCTGCTATGCAGGTCGCCCGCATCGCTCCGTCCACGCCCCCTGCCCTGGCCCGCGCAGCCGAGGCTCCGGCTAAGCCGGCCGCATCAGGCGCGGGCAAGGCGATATCGCTCAACTTCCTGGGCGCCGACATAGGCGACGTGCTGAAGGCGCTGGCGGTGCAGAGCGGTGAGAATATCGTGGTCGGCAGTGACGTGGCGGGCAAGATTACGGTCACCCTCGACGGCGTGACCGTTGACGAGGCCCTCGACTACATCACCCGGCTGACGGGCTACAACTATGTGAAGGACCAGCACACCTACCTCGTCGGTTCGCCCGATAATGTGGGCGGCCTCACAAACGCGAAAGTGGAGATCATCACGCTCGCCTATGCAAACGCGGACGACGTGCTGGAACTGCTCAAGTCCCAGTGCCCACAGATCCGCGCGAGCAAGATCAGCGTGCGAGGCGGGAAGGCCAGGAAGCACGAGCAGACACTCGAGCAGGGCAAGAAGAGGGATACGAAGGTAACCGAAGTCACCGCCGACGACGGCAGCAAGGTTCAGAAGACTGAGACCGCTCCCGCAAAACCGGCCGGTGATGGAACCAGCGCTCAGCCTGCTCAGGGTTCCAAGGGCAGTACTCCGAGTTCTACGACCTCCGGAGCAAAGGGAGTGGACGAGTCCATAACCAGTTCGACGGCCGCGGACTCGCCTTCCAGCGACATGATCGCGATCGTTGGAACCGTCGAGAAGATCGCGGATGCCAAGGGGTTCATCGCACAGATCGAGGACGCGATGAAGGGACAGGCCGACGGCAAGAAGATCGGCGTCTACGAAGTCAAATACGTCAACACGCAGGAGTTGGCGAACACTATTATGTCGCTGGTGCTGGGCGTGAGCGTGACGCTTGCGCCGTCCGCGGAGACTTCACCGGTAACTGCCGGCCAAGGCCAGAAGATTGTGCCGATCAGCATGTTGAGCGGCGAAAAGACCGATCGACCGTTCGATACGGAGAAGAACGCTTTCTCCCATACACTGATAGTCGTTGGTAGTGCCGAAGACGTGCAGAAGGCGATGGACACTGCGGCGCAGTTCGACCGCCCGGGCGAAACGGACCTCGCCACTTACAAAGTGAGGTACGTCGATCCCGACCTGCTTGCCAAGACCATACGCCAGCTCGTGCCGGCCGTATACGTGGAAGGTCTCGGCATCACGGACTCCGGGTCCGCGGGCGCGGCGACCGCATCCGCCGGCGCGGAAACAGGCGCCGGAGCGGGCGCACAATCGGCGCAGGGCTCCGGCGGCGGGACGAGTGGCCAGACCAGCGCGATGAACGCGGCGATGGTCAACAACTTGAGCCGAACGCTGGTCGTCACCGGCCGCAAGGGCGATGTCGATAAGGCTAGGGCGCTAGCGGAGGCGCTTGACGTCAAGTCTCCACAGATCAGGATCGAGGCAAAGATCACCAGCCTGACCGAGAGCGGGGAGAAGCAGCTCGGACTGAGCTGGAACTGGGGAACGATCTCGTTTAACGAGGCGTTCACGGACTTCAACAAAGCCACGAGTTCCACTCCCGCCGGCGGCGAGAACATTCACAACGCCAAGCGCGAGCAGAGCCAGTGGATACGCCAGCCGATCAACTTCTCGGCCAAGCTCGACGCGCTGATCACCAGCGGCAACGGCAAGCTGTTGGCGGCCCCGAGTATGGTGTGCCTGGAGGGCAAGCCGGGGCAGTTCTTTGTTGGAGACCAGATTCGCTACCTGGTTATGGTTCAGCAGACAGCTCAGGGAGCCAATGTCCAGACCGAAACCGCCAACGTGGGCGTGCAGCTTTCGGTGGTTGGCAACGTGAGCGACGAAGGTTTCATCACGCTTAACCTCCACCCCGAGGTCAGCGTAGTTAAGCTCGACCAGACGGAGATCAGCGGCGTGGGCGCCCTGACTCTGCCGACGATCACGCGACGCTACACGGACCATGTGGTCCGCGTCAAGGACGGCTCCACGATCGTAATCGGCGGCCTGATCAACGACCAGGACATCCTCGAGCTGTCCAAGGTCCCGATCCTGGGCGATCTGCCCGTGCTCGGAACGCTGTTCAGGCACACGCATAAGACCAAGGACCATTCGGAGGTGGTGATCTTCATCACCGCGTCGATAGTCAAGGACTAGCAGCCGCCGGATAAAGTGGTGTAGGAGGGGTCTCCAGACCCCGAATCCGTCTGCCTCGCGCTCGGAAATCGCCGTCTGGCTCTCGCGACATCCTTCGGATGCGCTGTCGCCCGAGGGGAGACG
>Ga0207433_10003364_pt1 | contig 31000 bp, 14 predicted proteins | sample YelNatPaOPGAMG01_FD_187559 | JGI IMG/M metagenome (GOLD analysis project Ga0207433, IMG submission 187559) | Hot spring thermophilic microbial communities from Obsidian Pool, Yellowstone National Park, USA - OP-RAMG-01 (SPAdes) (version 3) | ecosystem: Environmental > Aquatic > Thermal springs... | reverse complement strand
GTAATTCCATCGGAAGCAACAAATGTGAACGAATCGGTGCCATAATAATTAGTGTTTGGCGTGTAGAACACAACATTTGTTGCAAGAGGCACTCCGAGCATATTTGTAGTTATTTCAACGAGATTAGTTATGCTATCTATATATCCCTGCAAAGTGCCTTTTGCCGGTAAAGTATCAATCGCAAATACAACACCCGGACTTTCAAGGTCAATGCCCTGCAATGCTATTGCTACTGTATTATCTTCCTGCATATTGATTTGTTGAGGTTGAGCCACAGGGATGGTGTTAATCAAAAGGGTCGAGGTCAGATTTGTTGTATTACCTGAAGAATCAGAAACGCTGATTTGTATCGTGTAATTTCCGGGCTGAAATTCAGTGCCAGCCGGCGGGTCTTGTGTTATTATGAGCGTTGCATCGCAATTATCTGCAGCAACAATTGCGCTTGCCACATTAGGAGCAATTCCGATTCCACCCTGCGGAATATTCTGAACATAACTTGACTGATATGAAACGACCACAGGCGCAGAAACATCAACTACTGTAACAATGGTAGTCAGATTTGTTGAATTATTATTCGCATCCGATACAATTATACTAACGGTGTGTTCGCCTTTCTCAAGGAAGGTTCCAGGTAGTGGCATTTGAGTTATTGTAACAGCGCCTGATGGGTCTGTTGCAACCACTTCAGCAGTCAAATCAGGCAATTCCGCCACACACTGGTTGTTAACCGCCAATTGCAGTGTTTCAGGATAAGATGTGATTGCTGGCGGTTGGGTATCAACTACAGTTATTACTGCAGGTTCGCTGGTAACCTGCCCGTAGAGATTCGATATTGTAACTGAATACGAGCGACCTGAAATTGCCATTGTTGCGCTACCTAAGTTCAAAGTAACGTTAGTCGCCCCTGGAATCGGTTCTGAACCATCATACCATTGATAAGTCATCGGAGCCGTACCAACAGCAGTAACAGAAAGTACAGCGTTTGAACTTAATTCTATCGTCTGAGTGGCGGGCTGAACAACAATTTGTGGAGCGCCACCCTGCGGTAAGACTTGTGGTCCTTGCAGATAATTCTGATAGACTGCCTCAGGCGTTAATGCACCGCTGTAGATTCTGAATTCTTCAATTGCTCCGTTCAGATAAGGATCAACAGCATAAAGTGATTTACCGATGAAAGAATAATTATTGACGACCTTCGAAATTGGCATATCAAGATCGTTTCTTGAAGCTACAAGTGTGCCGTTGACGTAAACTCCCATAAAATGATCCGGCGGGTCAACAACACAAACAACATGCACCATCCCCTTGTTGTTTAAGGATGTTGCGCCCGGAGTATCTACTACAACTTCGCCATTGCCGCCCGGGTCTGAGTCCGTAATCGCAAGGCGTGTTCCGTTCCAGTGAGTATTCGGGGCAAAGAAGAGATATGTCCTACCCTGATTAGCGGCATTAATATCGCCAAAATCAAAGACGCGTGTCCATGCGCTACTATTGGTAAACTCGCCCCAGAACTCTATTGTTACCGCATCGAGGTAGTCAATCATATGCGGCAGCAATTCAATGTAAGAATCCACACCATTGAAATAAGCCTTGCCATTCTGAACAACGGCGCCGCCCCTCAATGTTCCATCAGCAATACCCACAGAATCAGAGGCATCGAAATCAAAAGTATAACGATGCAACAACGCAAGTCCGGTATCGACCACTGTGATAACTGCGACATCGCTCTGCGCCTCAACAACTACATCATTTACCTTGTTATATGCTTTGCAGAAAAATTGAGTACCATTATCAGCGGCATATAACTTTTCAGTAACGTAAGTCATGTTCGTTGCACCTTCAATTGGCACGCCATTTTTGAACCACTGGTAGGTAATAGGTGGCTTGCCATAAGCGCGAGCAAACAAAACCACCGAGTTGCCTTCGGATACCGTTCTGCTCTGCGGTTGTTCCACAAATGCAACCGGACCGTATCCTATTTCCGCGTTCGGACCATTAGAATAACTTAAAGCAATTTGCGCATCAGACAAAACGCCATTGTAGATTCTGAATTCATCTATTGAACCATTCACGTAAGCGTCTCCTTCATAAAGCGAACGCCCAATCCATGAATACACATTATTAATTTCAGTTAGTTGGATTGAAATTCCTCTTTGCGCTTCCAGGACGCCGTTTCTGTAAAGTTTCATTACACCCTTTGGCGGGTCATATACGCAGACAATATGTTGCATCCCGAGATTATCCAACGGATTTCCGTAGCCAAGCGCCTCTTCACGGGTGTATCCTGCATTGTCACCGGAACCCGCGGCAATGCTTACCCTGTGGTCTCCCGGTCCCGTATGTGGTGAGAAGAAGATGTATGTTCTACCGAGATTGGCGGAATTTCTGTCACCGAAGTCGAATACACGTGACCAGCCACCATTATTTCCAAAAGTTGCCCAGAATTCTATCGTAACATTAGTGTAACCTGAAATTATTCCGGAAGGTAATTCGGCATACTGCCCGCCACCACCTAAAACCAACATACCATTTTGGATGTAAGCGCCTCTGCGTAAAGTTCCATGCGCTGTTCCAACGCTATCGCGCATGTTACCATCAAAACTGTACCTGTGAGTTAACATTTTTGCGGCGGTCACCACAGTCAGCGTAGCCTGTTCACTTTGCGCTGTATGCACCTCGCCATTCACAATATTAGAACAAACTACATAGAACGTGGCGCCGTCATCAGCCTCCGTAGCATTTACAAGTGTAAAGACCCTGTTCGTGGCGCTCGGAATTGGCTGTCCATTCTTATACCACTGGTAGGAGATAGGAGGTTCACCATCAACCGTGATACTGAATGTAGCATTGGCAAATTCCGGTATAACTTGATTTGCGGGCTGAGCCACAATGCTGACAGGTCCCGAAATAAGCCCCGGACCAAGCGCAAAGTTATTAGCAATCTGTTCTGCCGTAAGTATTCTCGAGTGCACACGTAATGCAGCAACAGAACCTGAGAATCCAATATTTGCATAACTGAACGGTCCATCCCAGAATTGGTCACCGAGAACGACCGGACCATCATCCCAGATATTAAGGTTATTCGGCTTAACAGTGTTTAAGACACCATCAACATAGATGTAATTAGCAACACCGTCATAAACATAGACAATATGATGCCACGTCCCTGCAGGCGGAACGCCTCCTGAAAACGCAACGTCGCCGGCTCCCCAATGACCTATTGCCCCCCAAGTTCCATGTGCTCCATAGCCAACTGAGGCGCAACGATTTTCTGTTCCTCGTTTACCCCAGCTGAATATCCACTCTTCATTTGCGATTGACGGATTATAAACCCAGATTTCTATTGCATAATCATCAGGGTTGCCAAGCGCATCCTTCCCCGTAATTTCGCGTGGGGCAGTAAATGTGGCTTTAAGATGATTCGCGCCATTAAAGATTATCGCTCTTTGTCCTGCAGTAGTTCCTTTTACCGGGTCGCTTGGTGCAGACGGGTCTTCAATAAAACTCCCACCAATCGCGCCGTAATTAATCCATTCTCTTACCAAACCATTTTCATCAGTAACAACACCCTGAGCGGCGTTGATATCGATTAACAATCTCCCGCCAATCATTGGTTTACCTAAAACATTCGCTGCCCTTGCGGACCCAGTTGCTGCAGTTGCTGAATAGTTAATCAGCGTTCCTGTTCCGGCATAAGTGTAAACGGCAACATAATATGTCCTGTCAGGGACAAGATCGGTTACAGTAACCTGATTGCCTGAACCGATATAAACCGCATAACTTCCACCACCAAGGTGATCACCTTGCTGGAATGCGGCATTTGCATTGTAATTTGCACCATCGGACGGTTTGGCGGTAACATCACTGCCTTCACAAACAAGGACAATACTGCCGGTAGCGCTATCAGGTTTTGTCCATGTAATGGTCATTTGATTGTTCTGAACGTTATTAATGGTTACACCTGTTGCCGGTTCCGGCTCCGTGTAGAACTCACTGTCTGCAGAATAAACCTTGCCTTCTACCGCATTACTTGCCCATGCGCGGAAATAATAATGTGTGCCGGGTTGCAGCGAATTAACATCAGCAGTAAATGAAAACGGAGCATTTGTGTAGCCACTAAAGATAACTTCATTTTCCGTTGGATTTGGTGATGTTCCCCATGCAAAACCCCAACTTGTAACCCCGACTGCTCCATCAGAAAACAGGGTTCCGGCAAGTGTTGCTGATGTCGAGTTAATCTTGGAAACACTCAGGTTGTCGAGAGTAATCGGAGCCCCGAGCCAACTGGCTGGGCTATATGAGGCAAACTGATAAGGGGCATCCTGATTTTTATACGACGCCCAAATCCACGCGGCTGAACGTACAACACTTTCAACACGGCATTCATCAAGTTTACCGTCATGGTATCTGCCCGTCCAGCTACCAAGAAATGCGCCGAAACAGAATGGATAAGAACTGTTAACAATATACGAGAATTTATTCCATTGCGTCATTTTAACGCCATTTACATAAATGGTCTGAACAGCACCGTCCCAGACGCCGACAATATGGAACCATTGATTAACTCCCGGCAAAGCGGCAGCTACATCACCGCCCCATGGATTGACTTCCCATCTTCCTGTTCCACTTGTGGTTGACCACAACAAATAAGAATCGCCTTTACCAATAAAGTGATGTTCAGCGTTAAGGGTATTTGCCCAGACCCACGCAGACATTGTTATATTTGTTCCCATATCAAGGTCGCCGGCTGTCGCATAAACATTCGGTGTTAACGCCTGTGCCACGCCAATCTTACCCGCAGTATCATTCATATTTGCCGGGTTGCTTATAGTATCAATGTGGTAGGCATTCTGTGCGGCATTCTGGCAGTATTTAGTATTCATATGCCAGACGCCGGCAAATCCATCACTCCATACCGAACGGTCTGTCCTATACCCCGGTTCTGACACGCCAGCCTTGCCCCAGAACATTGATATTACGGTATTATTTGTAAGCTCAGGGATCTGAACCCAGATATAAGAATTCCCGTTCGGATCCCACTGTTCAATCTCGTGTCTTAATTCGGTGCCGTTAGCGTCAACAAATTTGAGGTCGGCGTTTCCGGATTTGAAATCTGCGTAAGAAAATCCCTGAATTGCAGGTCCAAGAACAACCAACGCCGGGAAGTTAGTCAGTGTTTCAGATTGTGTATAGCCGCTGAAAGTTATTGTTGAGAAATACTCATAGCCGCTTCTGTCAAAATAGGGGGCTGTAGTAAATGTATCGGAAGATGGGGCAAATGCGCCACCTGCTGCATTTTCAGCATAAAACCTATAATAATACAATGTTCCGGGCTGTAGATTAGAAACTTTAGCCTCAACAATACCAACGCTTCTTACGCCCAAATCATAAACTTTTTCCCATTGAGACAAGTCAGTGCCGCCATCAGTTTTGCCTATGCAAAGCTTAACCTGTGTTACGCCCCAGTTTGTCGCTGTAAGGTTCCCGTAAAGACGCGCATAAACAGTCGTCACAGTTTTTACGCCGGCATTGCTTATTGCAGGTGGAGAAACCACTGTACTAAATGTTCCGGTCCAGTCTGACCAATAAGTTACATCATTCTTCACAGCGCGTATCTTGAAGAAATAAGGTTGTAAATCCCACAAATCTTCGAGTTGTGCAGAGAAAAATCCCGCATTCAATGTTCCCAGATCTTTGCTCATTTGCCATGCTGCCGGGTCTGTGCCGCCATTAACAGTGCCATAAAAAATTGTTACGTTCGCCCCATCAAGAGTCAGATACCCGTTGATTGTGGCTGTTTCTGTTCCGATATCGGTTGGCTGAAGCGCATAAACAGCCTGTTGACCATTAATACCTGCGGCATAATTTGCGGCGACATCACTTGCGCTTAAAACACCTGAGTGCACTCTAATCGCCGCAACAAAGCCAGAGAACTGTTTAGATGGGACAAACGATGCCTCATACGCTGTCCCTATTGTCATCGGTTCACCCACCCGGATATTCAAAGTTTTTGCCTCGCTGTATTGAAGAACGCCGTCAAGGTAAAGATATTCAGTAGCGCCATCGAAAACCACTGTAATCAAATGCCATTGCCCTGCTGCAGGTACTGTGTTCCATCCCATATCACCGGCGGCTCCCCAGTGAGTTACTGCCCCAAAACCACCGGCGCCTGTACTGCTTCCGTAATTAATCTGCGCCCCTGTTAGTTCAGGTCCGCCGCGACGCGCCCAGCTGAAAACACATTCCTCGGTTGCTATTACCGGGTTGTTGACCCACACTTCAATCGTGTAATCATTTGCTGGCGCAGCGCTTCCGGTAATTTCATCCGGGGCAGGTATAGTGCTTTTCAGGTAATCACCACCATCAAAACCAATTGTCACCTGTCCAGCAAGATTGCTTATTCCTGGCAAGGTATCCGGAAGTCCGAACGGAATAAAACTCCCTCCTTTCGTTCCGAAGTTTTTCCATTCAAGAATTCTGCCTTGCTGGTTTGTAACAATTCCACGCGAGGCGTGAAGATCAATAAGCAGATTGCCAGCAACCTTAATTTGAGCAGGCAAAGAAAACGCTGTGGCAATTATTGCTATCAGCGCTACCGTGATAGGCTTGATTTGGGTTTTCATATTCGCATTTATTTTTGAATTTAAAATTACAACTATACAACACAAAATAAAAAAATAGGTCAAAACTGTCAATAATTTTTTTTGTTTATTAATTTATTTTTATACGCAGTCTCGTGGCAATAATTTCTAACATGGATTTTTTCTGTCATTGGAAATACCTTTTATCTTATCGTCAAACGTTCTATCTGGTAAGAAACTTGTGCAGAATTTTTATCAACAATTTTAAACGGATAACAAGAACATTCCCAATTTTTCGCTTTTAAAAATTTTAAATGAAAATGTTGGACAAAATTAATTTTTTTTAAAACACTTAATCTTATGAAGCGCATAAATAGATTTATCGCAAACGCAATTTTATTATTAGCCACAGGTATATTATTCAATGGTTGTAAAACAACGGATTTGGCTGTTGTCCCAAGGTGGGATAAACTGGAGGTAGTTCTCAAAAGTTCTGTAATATATGCTAACCCTGTACAAGATGCTACGCTAACTGCCACGTTCGTTTCACCTCTCGGAGAGAAAAAGACCGTTTATGGATTCTGGGACGGCGGAGACACTTGGCGGATTCGCTTCATGCCTGATATTGCAGGTCAGTGGACATTTACAACAACCTGTTCCGATAAGTCAAACTCCGGCCTTCATTCAAGATACGGGTCATTTGTATGTACTGCCTCACGAAATGATAACAGATTTACGACCCATGGACCTGTTAGAGTTTCTTCAAATAGACGTTATCTCGAACATCAGGATGGAACACCATTTTTCTGGTTGGCGGATACAGCTTGGAACGGTCCTTTAATGTCAACGGATGAAGAATGGGCGTTTTATCTTCGGGAGCGCGTTCGTCAGAAATTTACTGCCGTTCAATGGGTAGCCACACAGTGGCGTGCTGCTCCGGATGGCGATATCAACGGTAAATTGGCATATACTGGACGCGAAAAAATTCAGATTAATCCGGAGTTTTTTCAGAGGTTAGATAAGAAGGTTGACGAAATGAATCATGCCGGATTGCTCAGTGTCCCTGTTCTTTTGTGGGCTATTCAGGGTGGGTCACAACCAGAAATTAATCCCGGCGTCTCACTTCCTGAAGACCAAGCAATCATACTCGCAAGATACATGGTGGCGCGCTGGCAGGGAAATCATGTTGTGTGGATTTTAAACGGCGATGGCAATTATACCGGAGAACGCGCTGAAAAGTGGAAACGAATTGGTCGCGCTGTCTTCGGCGATATCCCCCATGCCCCGGTAACTCAACACCCTGGTGGAAGAATCTGGATACTTGACGATTTCCTGAATGAAACATGGTATGACATTTGCGGATATCAGAGTGGTCATAACGAAAGAGAAGATAACTTGAAATGGATTGTTATGGGTCCTCCATCAAAGGACTGGAAAAAAGAACCTTATCGTCCGTTCATAAGTCTGGAAGCGCCGTATGAAAACCACATGGGCGCAGATAAAAAACAGATGAACGACTTTGTAGTCAGACGCGCTCATTACTGGTCATTACTGAATGCCCCAACTGCGGGTATCACTTACGGAGGACATGGCGTGTGGGGTTGGGATGATGGAACAAGACCGCCTGTTGACCATCCGAATTCGGGAATCCCACTACCATGGAATAAAGCGATATTTATGCCAGCGGCAGAGCAAATGAAGTACCTTTATGATTTCTTTACATCTATCGATTTCTGGAGGTTGCGTCCGGAACCTGACCTCGTTATCAATCAGCCCGGTCTAACTGATATAAGAAAATACATTTCCGCATCCCGTTCGGAGACAAAAGACCTTGTCGTTGTCTATGTTCCTGACAGCAAAATAGTCGAACTCAAAATCGAGGTGTTTACTCAGATGCCTAAATCGCCGGACGCCAAATGGTTTAATCCACGCACCGGCAAAACAGTGCCTGCAGTGGCTGTCCTGGGAGATAAAACCTGTCAGATACCAGTTCCCGAACAGGGAGATTGGCTCCTGCTTATAAAGGCAGAAAAATAGAATCTATAGCACCGAATTTATTACTCACAAAATTACTCGGATTTCAATGAGAGCATTTGTTTACGAAATATTATCGCTCAGAATTGCAATTTCAAAAAACACTGTTGATTCCAAGTTAGCAGATCTAACCTTACGATTAGACTAAAAACTTTACCTGAGAAAAAACCGCAGATTTAATTCATCCCTGTTTTTTTATCTCTTAGTTTATCGAGCTCTATAAGTATATTACAAAGCGATTTCAGCCTCGGAACATTAACGCCCGCGGCTTCAGCCTGACGCAGCGGTTCAAGGTAAAGGCTTTCAAGTTCAAGCGGACGTCCCAGTTCAAAATCTAACAGTGTAGAGGCTTTATATGCACCCATCAGACGGGTTCGGTTGACGAACTCATCTTCAATATCCGGGCTCACGTCCAGACCTTTTGCATTCGCAATTGCTATCACTTCCCGCATTAATTCGCGCAGGATTTTTTCCCACCGTGGATCTGCGAGTATTATGTCTGTAGTAAGCACAGAACCTAACCCGCGTTGCGGATTAAATACACCGGTTTCAACTGCCGCGTAGCCGGCAACGCCTGCAACCCCAAGTCCATTGAAAGGAATATTCCATACCAGTTTTTCCCAATGCGCTTTTTCAAGATTCTCGGCAATCTCGCATTTTATACCTGATTTTTCGAACATCTCGGCAATTTCGTAAGTTCTCTTTTGAGGTTTTCTTTTAAACTCTCCGAGCACGATTCTCCCATGTGCAATATGTTTTATGACTCCCGGCGCAATTCGGTTAAGGCATACAAAACAAAGCCCGCCGAGTATATTCTCTTCCCCAAAGATAGCGGCCAATTGCTCTTCATTACCAAGCCCGTTTTGCAGTGTAACGATAAGCGTATGCTCAGTAACAAGCGGTTCTAAAAGTTCTTTGAAATGAGAATTTGCGGTAGTTTTCAGCCCTATCAGAACAAGGTCTGAACTTCCAATCTGATCCGGCTTGTTTGCAACAGGCGGGCGGATTTGAAAATCGCCATCAACACTATGGATAAAAATTCCGTTTTGCTTCACTGCTTCATAATCGGAGCGAAGTAAAAAATTAACATTATAACCAGCCTTAAAAAGTTTTGCTCCGTAAAAACTTCCCACCGCCCCACAGCCTACTACTGCGATTTTCATGACAAGATTTACCACTGCTAATAAAAAAGGCGCTCTGACACACCAGAGCGCCTTTTATAAGCAAACTTAATTTATTTCTTTTTTGAGGCGCCAAGAATATTTTCCTTAGCAACCTTAGCAAAACGGAATTTCAAAACCCGTTTTGCAGGTATTTTTACTTGCTGACCTTTCTTTGGACCAATCTGCATCGTGATTACACGCGCAGGTCGGTTCGCTACCACAATCTTGCCGATTCCCGGCAAGGTGAACGTATCTTTAGCATGTTTATAAACAAGCACAGCAAGTTCATCGAGAAACGCACTGGCTTGTTTCTTTGTCACGCCAACTTTTTCAGCTAGCGCTTTGACAATCTCAGATTTGGTGAGTGGTTTAGCCATAATCGTTTAATTTTGGTTGTTTGTTGTTATTTTAAACCGCTGATTGAATTTTTATTAAAAATATTGTAATCGCGCAAGCAAAAAATAAAAAAAATCAGTATTTTTAACGACACGGTAGGTTTTTAATGCAGAAAAAACTACAAAAACAACTTACAGTGTGCTAAAATATATGCCAAAAATAAACCTAAACAGGTAAAGAATGGAAAATAGATTTAGCATCCAGGACGAAATCCGGTACGAAATAGTAAGGAAAATTGCCGAAGGAGGAATGGGTGTTGTTTATGAAGCCGAACAATACGGCGCCCGCGATTTTATAAAAAGAGTCGCCATCAAAGTAATCAATCAACGTTGGGCAAGCGATAGGATGTTTCTTGAAAATTTTATCGGCGAAGCAAAACTTGTCGCAGACCTTATCCATAATAACATTGTTCAGACTTACCATTTGGGAGAAACCCGTGGGGTTTATTTTATCGCAATGGAACTAATACGCGGGGTGAACCTCGAGGAGTTTACATTAAAACTAAAAGAAAAAAAGGTAACCTTGCCTATCGAACTCGCCGTTTTTATTGTCAGCAGAGTAGTCAGGGGGCTTGCATACGCCCATGCAAAAACCGACAAAAACGGACGTCCGTTAGGCATCGTTCACCGAGATGTCAGTTATAAGAATATAATGATTGCATTTGAAGGTGAGGTAAAACTTACAGATTTTGGGATAGCAAAAGCCCGCGGTTTCTTACAGGATAAAGAAGGCGAAATCCTTGCTGGCAAGGCTGAATATATGAGCCCGGAACAAGCAGATTTTCAGATTACCGATAAACGCTCTGACCTTTTCTCTGCCGGCGTAGTGCTATCAAGTCTCATTCTCGGTTACAACATATTTAAAGGTGAAACGCCAAAAGAATCCCGCGAATTGGTGATTAATAAACCAACACCGGACTTCACAAAACTCGATCCAAGGATCGACGCTCGTCTGAATTATATCCTTACAAAGGCACTGGAAAAAGACCGGGAAAGACGTTACCAAAGCGCTGACGAAATGCTGTATGACCTCGAATATTATATTTATCACACAGGATACGGTCCGACTACTGAGTCTCTTGGGAAATTTATACGTAACCTTTTTGATCAACCTAATCTACCATCTGCACTTAGCCCTTCCACAGACCCGTTATTCATGAAAAAATAACAGACAAAAATCCATTTACATTATTGCTAATTTTAACATCTGTTAATTCAATATTACAGTATTATATGAGTCGCTTCAACTCATCCGACCACTTCCGGGAACTTACATTTTAATGCTTTTTCTTTGAACGATTTTCGGTATTATTAATCTAAATAAGTGAAAACTGAACAATCAGTTTAAACTTAAAAAGCCTGAATAGGAGCAGGAGGAAATATGGAAGCAAGATTACTGATATTGGCAGACCTCGGGAATGTTAAGGCATACAAGGCGGATTTGACACCATTAGGATCACCCCATTTAGACCTCATCGAACACAAGATAATTGAAGATGCCCACGGCAGAATTGTGGACAAGGTTACCGACCTTGCCGGAAGACGCGCCGCCCCTACAGCGCGGGATTGGGGTTCTCCTGCATCAGATGATCATAACCTGCTTCTCGAAACAAAACGGCGTATCGTAAAACAGATAGCCTCTCACATTAAGCGGATTTCGGAGGCAAACGGCTTTTCCCATATCTGGATTGCTGCCCATAAAGAAATCTTAAATATGATCATTGATGAATTGCCGCAAAATATACGCGGTAAGGTAGAACTCCATCTTGCGCGCGATTTAACTAAGGCGCCAATGGAAAAATTACTTAAATACTTCGGGAATATTATCCTGGAATCTATAAAAAATCAGACAACTGAACCTAATCAAAAAACCAATTCAACAACCAATCAATAAAAATAAATAGGAGGGTTAATATGACAATGACAGTAGATAATATCGGGGTTGTTACAGAAGCAAACAATAAACTTCAGTGGAACATTGTCTGCAAAAATTTCGAAGTTAATGATTACCTTCAAAAGAAAATCCGTCAGAAAATCTCTAAACTCGAACGGCACCTGAAACATTTTCCTCCGGAAACAGTCCATCTTCATATCAGATTGGAAAGAAATCCAAAAAACGAACAATACACAGCCGCGTTGACATTAAGGGTGCCGTCAAACATAATCCACAGCGAAAAGAGCGGAAAAGATGTAGTGAAAGTATTTAACCAGTCTGTTGACGCCCTGTTCGAAAATCTTAATGCATTAAAGGCAGAACTACGCCGCGAGATTTACTGGAAACGCAAAGACAGACGCGAACAAATCCGCAAGTTGAAATCGCTTGGTTTTGCGGCTCAGCCGCAACAAGCTGGCGAAGGTCCGCAAAAAGAAGAGGATGTTGCCCGCGAATTTGTCAAGCAACATTACAGCAGGCTTGTCAGACACGCCAGACGACATATCCGTACTGACGAATTAAGCGGTGAGATACCGGCAGGTTTTATAGATGCAAGAGCCGTTGTTGACCAGGCAGTAGCAACAGCCATTGCTAATGCTGATAAAAGACCAAAAGACATGAACTGGCTCCTGTGGATTTACAAACATATCCACGAGGAACTTCTCCGCAGAAGAAAGGAATTTCGAGCCAAACAAAAAACCGAGGTATCTGTGGAGGAAACTGTGCCGGTTAAAGACGATTCGGAATCACTCAGCGGATACGACGTTGAACAACCGTTAGATGTGGTCGCCGAAAAACTCGAACCAAAGGTAACAAAAGTCGAGGATTTAATACCCGATACAAAAGAATCTTCTCCTGACAAAATTATTGAAAGGAAAGAACTGCTCGAACAACTTCAGAGCGCCATACAAACATGGAGTAGAGAGGAAAAAGATGTCTTTGAACTTTACTTTGTCGAAGGCTTTGAACCATTCGAAATTGCCATGATCCTGCAAATTCCAACAAAGAAAGTTCAGCAAATTATCTCCGAACTACAGAATAAAATCCGCTCAGAGTTGATTAATTCGGCATTAGTGTAAATATTATATTCAGCATTGTTACAATGTGCTGATTTATTTGTAAATCGCACGAATAATAATATAATTTTTTGCTAAAATGCCTGTTCAATACAAAGATTATTACGAAATCCTCGGCGTCCCTCGGGACGCTTCACAGGAGGAAATTAAAAAGGCTTTCAGACGACTCGCCAGACAGTATCATCCTGACGTCGCTAAAGACAAAAAGGCGGCAGAAGAGAAATTTAAAGAAATCAATGAAGCCTACGAGGTTTTAAGCAATCCGGAAACACGAAAAAAATACGACGCCCTCGGCGCTGCGTGGAAGAGCGGCGCCGCATTTGATCAGCAATACCCGGGCTGGGAAAGCAGGAGATGGACAAGCCCGGATGGCTCCCAACATTTCGAATTCCATTTCGGCGGAACCGGTTTCAGTGATTTCTTTGAACGATTTTTTGGTGGCGGCGCCCGTTTCTCCGGATTCGAAGACCTGTTTTCTTCATTCGGAACATCGGGTAACGGTGCGGCGACAATGGGCGAACCGCAAACAACAGCCTACCCCGGCAGACGCGGCGCCGATATCGAGGGCGATATAATGGTCACACTCGAAGAAGCCTTTAATGGTTCAGTCAGAACAATATCGCTCGAACGCGTCTCGCCGGAAACCGGCCAAACCGAAGTCCACACCTTCAAAGTCCGTATCCCGCCCGGTGTCAAAGATGGTCAGTTAATCCGTGTGCCGGGCAAGGGACATAAAGGAACTGGCGGTGGAATGCCCGGTGACCTTTACCTGCGCGTGAGATATGCAGCTCATCCGTATTTCAAGGTTGTGGACAGAGACCTCTATTATGAACTCGATTTAGCACCTTGGGACGCCGTTCTCGGTACAACTGTCTCGATTCCCACTCTTGACGGCAACGTAAATGTAAAAATTGCCCCAGGCACTAACAATGGTCAGAAACTGCGTGTCCGTGGCTATGGTTTGCCTGATCCAAAAACAAAAGAACGCGGCGACCTTTATGTAATTGTAAACATAAAACTACCATCCACAGTTACAGAGGAAGAAAAGAAATTGTGGGAAGAACTGAAAAGAGTTTCAAAGTTTAACCCGCAGGAAGATTGATTGGTCTTTAAAAACACAAGGATAAATTATGAACCGTAGTCATTCAGACAACTTAATGAACGATATCCTGAATGCAAATCATGAGGTCTATGACCCATCCGGCAAGTCATTTTATTCCATAGAGGAAGCCTCGCAAATTGTAAATGTTACACGAAGAACAATTGCCATCTATTACAAGCATGGGCTAATTTCTCCTTACATAGATCCCGAAAACGAAATCTGGTGGTTCGATGAAGAGGCAATTTTAAGATTAAAGCGAATCGAACAACTGCGCTCTGTTTATAACCTAAATCTGCAGACATTAAAACTCATAGTTCAACTAATGAACGAAGTTGAACGTCTGCGAAAAGAACTGAGAAAACTACAAGCGCTTTGAATAATTTTCTCAGAACTTATGAAAGATTTCAGAAATCTTTTCCTTGACCGGGCATTCAAAATAGTTCCTGGCGTTGCCTATAATCAATGCCGCAGGGAATTAATTGAACAATCCAGTATTGTACCTGTAATTTACGAAATCGTTTTACCAGAAAAATCATCATGGGAAGAGTTCAGAGATAAAACAATACCGCTAATGATGAAATATATCAAATCTCAGGGTATTGACCCCGAACTTCCTAAACTTCTGATTGTCGCAATCTTTTACAAGGATAAATGCTATTTTCTGGAAGGACAGGATTTTATGGACGTTATTTGCGAACTCGAAGGACTTAATTCGCAAGCTTTTCATTTCCGCGTATTAAACTGGCTTTCAAAATAATCAAAAAATCAATTTACAGCCATTTTCCATTACTTAGCCGATTTTAAATGCAACTATAAGTCTCATTTTTAATTTCAAAAATTCGTTACCCTTGTTGATTGACAAACGCTCAGAATTGCCAGTATTCACTTATTTAAAAATTACCAATATTTGCTGATTCATAAATCACTCTGTCTTTTCATAAAAACCTTCATTAAAAACACTGTATTTTTGTCGCAACAAAATCATTAATTTTAATTAAAAAATATTGAAATATCAGAATTTTTATGTTAAATTTTTTAATAAGAAAAACAACCAAATTACCCAGTTCAAGGTGGTAGCAGCCTTAATAGGCATATTTTTTATCTCCACGCTTCCGTCGTTTTCTCAGGCAAAAGGCGACCTTGATATAAAACTCGTCGCCCAAAAAGTCGTAAAGACGCCTGATGGAAATGAAAGATTTGTCAGCGCAGAAAAAGCGGCTCCAGGCGATATAATTCTTTACACAGCGACATACAGAAACACTGGCAAAGGTGTAATCCGCGAACTTGAGCCTAATCTCCCTATTCCTACAGGCACTGAATTTATTCCAGACAGCGCAAAACCAAAGCCGGCAATGGCAACTCTGGACGGAAAGAAATTTGAGCCGGTTCCTATAAAGCGAAAGGTGGTTATTGACGGGAAAGAGGTAGAACAGGAAGTCCCACAAACACAATACAAGGCTTTGCGCTGGAAGGTTGATACTTTGGAGGCTGGAAAAGAATTCAAAGTCGAAGCGCGTGTAAAGGTGGTAGGAAGATAAAATTCAACAACAAAAAAATACTCATACCCGGCTTTTGCCATTTTAGGGCGACGAGTGTCGTCTGAAAAATGGCGCTTGGAAAAACAAAAACAAATACATAGACCATGCAAATCAAATACTGTACGACGGGGCGTTTTGGCTCTGTAAAAGAGCATTTAAAACGCCGGTTCTTCCGATCATTCGGAAAGGCTGCGACAACGTTCCTGACAATTGCAGCATTAATCAACTGGAATACACAGGGGGCATTACCTCCTGCAGGAACGAGTATAGGAAACCAGGCATCGGCAACATATAAAGATGCCAGTGGTGTAGAACGCACGGCAACATCCAACGAGGCAATCACAATTGTCCAACAGGTTGCCGCATTCACGTTAACTCAAGATAATACAAAACCCGGCGCCCCAGGTGGTCAGGTTATATTCCCGCATACCTTGCAAAATACAGGAAACGGCACAGATACATTTGCGTTAACTGTGGAAAATCTAACGGGTGATAACTTCGACCTTACCAGCGTTGCAATCTACGCTGATGCAAACGGAGATGGCTTGCCGGATAGTTCAACGCCAATTACAAGCACCGGACCACTTACTGCAGGAAGTGTGTTCAAATTTGTCGTTGTTGGCACAATTCCGTCAACAGCAGTTGCCAATCAACAAGCCCAGGTTAAGGTAACAGCAACAAGCGGGTTTAACTCGTCTGTTACCGCATTTAACACTGATACCGCAATTGTAAGCCAAAATGCAGTCGTCAGTGTAACAAAATCTATCAGCGCAAATTCTGGTCTATCGCCAAGCGGTCCTTACACAATCACAATCACATACAACAACACAGGTAATAACCCGGCTACAGATATTACGTTGATGGATGTGATTCAGCCCGGGTTCGTATATGTGCTTGGCAGCGCGCGCTGGAGCGTCTCCGGTTCGACTCCGTTAACAGATGGAGCCGGTGGCGACCCGACAGGTATTAGTTATGACTATAATGTAACTGCGCCCGGTCGGGTAACAGCGGTGATAGCATCGCTGGCACCGGGACAATCTGGGTCGCTCACATTCCAAGTAAATGTTGCTTCAGGGTTAAGCCCTCAAATCATCCCAAACACCGTCACCTATCAATATAACGATGGCACGTCGGTTGTGGGACCTTATGTCGGAAACACTGTTAATTTCACAGTCCTGCAGGTTGCAAGTGTAACATTAACAGGTCAGACAATTGCATCTGCGGCGCAAGGCAGTATCGTAACATTTACGAACGTCCTTGTTAATACGGGTAATGGTGTTGATACATTTGATATTATTCTCAACCCTGGCAACACCTTCCCAAGCGGAACAACATTCTCGCTCTTCAAAGAGGATGGACAAACACCGTTGCTTGATAGCAATAACAACGGAATACCTGACACCGGACCTTTGCAACCCGGACAAAGCTACAATGTAATTGTTAAAGCATATTTACCTTCCGGATACTCCGGAACAGGTCCGTTCACGCTTACAAAAACAGCCCGTTCGGCATACGACCCAACTAAAACTGCAACCACTACTGATCAGTTAAATGCAGTAACTGCAAACACTGTCGATTTGACCAACGATCAGCCAGCCGGACAACCCGGTGCGCTTGGCGTAGGTCAAGGTCCGGAGGCAACACCAGTCAAGACCGTAACAGTCAACCCCGGTCAGGTTGCCCGTTATACACTCTATGTTAAGAACACGAGCAGCGTTGCTGATAACTACAATCTCGATGCAAGCACTGATCCTACATTTGCAACAATAGGATTCCCGCCGGGATTTACGGTTACATTCAGAGACGCCAATAATACAATCATTAGTAGCACTGGTATTTTGCAACCGGGAGAAAGCAAACTGATTTATGCTGAGGTGTTTGTTCCTGCCGGGACACCTCCTGGAACATACGCAGGCTATTGGAGAGCGCGTTCACCGGTAAGCGGTGCTCAGGACATCAAGTATGATGCGTTAACAGTTAACACATACAGGTCACTCTCAATCTCACCAGACAATACTGGTCAGGTTGCCCCTGGTGGAACAATCGTTTATACCCACACCATTGCAAACAATGGTAACGTGATTGAGGGCGATGGTGTTACGAGCACAGTTTCTCTCTCTCTTTCAACATCAACCAACGGTTTCGGATATGTGATTTACTGGGATAAAAACAATAATGGAAGCCTTGACCCAACTGACCCGATAATCAATGACCTCAGCGCCCTGACGGGTGGCACAGGCGGAGCAAGCACATCTGCAGGGTTAGACCCAGGCGAAATCGCAAGGATATTCGTCAAGGTATTTGCCCCTGCTACAGCGCTTGCAGGTCAGGTTGATGTAACTACACTCACAGTAACAACCACCGGCGGTTCTGGAACACCACCTCCTGCCGTGCGTGCTGTCGACACAACAACTGTCATAGCGGGCGATATTATCCTTATTAAAGAGCAGGCGCTTGATATTAACCGCGATGGCAATCCGGATGCCGCATTTACTAAAGACCCGATTACTACTGGCGCTGTTCCGGGCGCGAGCATATTGTACCGGATTACTGTCCGGAACCAGGGTTCTGCGGCAGCAAACGAGGTTGTTGTAACCGATACTACACCGGTCTACACAACTTATGACGGTCTTGCCACTACATCTAAAGGTACGGTGACTCAACAGCCGAATGTCGGGGAAACCGGAACCTTTAAGTTCACCATCGGCACGCTCAATCCGGGCGAGACCGCAACAATACTGTTCAGGGTTAAAATCAACAACTAATTCAACGCCACCAGTTGTGGTATATCTGGCGCGTTGAAAGATGTCAGGAACGTTTGGGGCATGGCGAATAGCATGGCGCCATGCCCCACTTCCTGCATTATTAGACCAGACTTTACAGTTCTCCTTAATAACTAAAAAGGCGCGCGGTGGCTGTTAGCCATAAATATCTTTGCCGCGAATGGTTTGCCTTGTGCCTGCTCGCAGGAGTGCTCGGGGTGTTGTTATCCTGTAACCTGCCGGCGCAGGAAATCCCGCCATCCGGGACGCTAATTATAAATCAGGCAGATGTTACTTATATTGACCCTTCTACTCTGCAGCCTGTGGCAATCAAATCTGATTCAGTAAGCGTCCGGGTCGAGGCATACGAACGATTTTCACTTGTTGAAGACCGGAATATCGTCGCATTTTCTGGTGAACGGGTGGAACTTCCGCATACCCTCATAAACAACGGCACTGTTCCTCTGAATATCACACTCACTTATTACAACCTCGGGGGCGATGATTTTGACCTCGCAAATCTGAAACTGATTAAAGACTTGAACAACAACGGCCGGTATGACGAAGGCGAACCGGAGATTCCAAGTGGCTCCGGTTATAACGGATTAGTCCGAAACAGCGCTGAACCATCAAAGTTGCCGATAAAATCTCTGAATCTTAATGTAAATGAAAGAATAAGTCTCATATTAGTTGGAGTAGTCCCGTCAGCCGACCCGGGCAAACAGGCAAAAATCGCGTTGATTGCCTCTAATCCAACAATGACTTATAGTGTTACAAACATTGATACGATAACAATCGGCTCGGCTCTGCCATTCACAATAACAAAGAGCGCATCAATCGCAACAGGTTCGCCCGGCGACGAAATCAATTATACAATAACATTAACACCGAATACTTCGAGTGACCTTTCGTTCAATATCACCGTTGACGGCGTAGTTAAAAAAGCGGTTGTTGTCCGTGATATTATCCCTGCAAATACCCAGTTTTCGGGCGTTTCACCAACAGCAGGCGCCACGACAATCTATCACATTCGGGGAAGCCCTGTTCATCAATACGTCTCTGTAGAACCCTTAGACTTATCAACTGTGGATGCCATTGCATGGATGATTACCAGCCCCACAAAAGGAACGCCAATTACTTTGAGTTTTAAGGTCAAAACATTGCCGAATGCAAACGGAACAATTAGGAACATTGCAGGCGTTTATTACAGCGATGGAATAAGCCCGACTCCAATATTGATCTCCTCCTCTCCGGTTGATGTTGACATAAAAGGCGCAGAACCAAAGATTGAGTTCTATCAAAATAATCTCTTTGCGGATACGGCAATGCGCATATATTTAGGCTCGCCACTTTTTATTCAGGCAAATGCGGCAGCATGTAACTTAATGCCAGATGTTGTTGAATCAAACCTCGTAACAGTTACTTCAACTCTTACCGGGGACAAAGAAACATTCTGGGCGATTGAAAGCGGTCCCAATACAGGATTGTTCAGAATTGAGAACGTTCCGACACAATTATCGCAGACAGGCAAACCCGGCGACGGAATCATTCAGACTGTTAAAGGCGATACATTGATTGCAGAAATGACAGGATGTGGTGCTGCCCGGGTTACAACTGAAGTTTTGGTTTCAGCCGCCGGTATTGTGTTTGACAGCAAGAATAATCAGCCTGTTGCGGGAGCCAGAGTAACATTATACGACCCGGTAACTGGCGAAATGGCGCTCGTATATGCGGCTGACGGAAAAACTTTGGTACCGGCATCAGTGGTTACGGACTCAAACGGCGAATACGAATTTCCATTCGTTAGGCCTGGGGTTTATAAAATTGTTGTGGAACCGCCAGCCGGTTATGTGGCGCCTTCGCAACTCTCTCCGTCATCTGCTCCGGCAAACAGGAATGTCCATCCGCAAGCCTCTTACAACGTCGCTTTCAGGATAATTGGGAGCGGTATGCCGGTTAATTTTGATATTCCTGTTGACCCTGCACCGGCGATTGCCACTGGCATCGGCTTGTTTGTCCGCAAAAGTGTCTCGCGGACTATCGTTGAGGCTGGCGAGTTCGTTGATTATTCAATTGAGGTCAAAAACGTATCAGGAACAGATTTAACAGACGTAACAGTTACCGATATTTTGCCTTACGGATTCCTTTACGAATCCGGTACAACCCGACTCAACAGACAACCAGCGCAAGACCCGCAAAAATCAGGCTCTACTCTGGTCTTTACAATCGGCGCCCTTAATGACCAGAAGATTGCTACTATAACATACAGGGTAAAAGTCACACCATTTGCCCTCAAAGGCAACGGCGTCAACAGAGCAGTTGCAAAGGGCGGCGCATTCTTCAGCAATGAAGCTGCAGTGCAGGTCAAGATCGAACCCGGCGTATTTACCGATAAAGGCGTAATCATCGGCAAGGTCTTCGTTGACTTAAACAATAACAAGATTCAGGACGAAGGCGAACCCGGCGTACCCGGTGTCCGGCTATTTATGGAGGATGGCTCATTTGTCATCACAGATAGCGAAGGTAAATACAACTTTTACGGCGTAACTCCAAAAACTCATGTCATCAAAGTTGATCCGATAACTTTGCCGAAAGGGGCAAAGCTTGTCGAGTTATCAACACGCAATGCCTTTAGTCCTGGAACACGATTTGTTGACCTCAAGAACGGTGAACTGCATAAAGCCGACTTTGCCATTTCAGGCTCAACGACAAATATCATTAAGATTATTGAAGAACGTAAGAAGTTCCTCGAAAAAAGCGGTGGCGAAATTGATTCTGCGGTCAGTGTTCCTCTCTCTGCCGATGGCTCGGTAGTATTGCCGGGTGACTTGAAGGCTCAGCCGGCAAGCGGTATTAAATCCACTGGAACAAACGCTGTGCCTTCATTAACAGGTAATCTCACAGTCAGCGCAGAATCCAAAGGGAAACAAGAGAAGACTGACGAAAAATCGCAACCGCAACTTCCGTACACACCTCTACTTCCCGAAGGAACGCTGAATAATAATAACTCGCAACTGCCAACTAAACCAATTCAGGTCTCAAGACCGCCTTCTCTTGAAAACGTAATTTCAAACTGTGACAATAAACTTGATTTCATAGATTTAAAAGATGGAGATGTCCTGTTAGCTCCGCAGATTAATATAAGGATTAAAGGTCCTATGGATTCACGGTTTGAATTATACTTGAACGACGAAAAAGTCCCCGAAAACAGGATTGGAAAGAGAACCAAATACGCTCCAAATCAGGTCGAGGCGTGGGAGTATATTGGCATAAATATGAAGCCGGGCACCAATACGCTTAATCTGAAATTATTCGACCCGTTCGGCAATCAGCGGGGCGAAAAGAAAATCAGTGTCGTTGCACCAGATAAACTCGGAAAAATTAAAATCATTTTGCCAGAAAAGGCGTACGCAGACGACCCTGAACCTGCTGTGATTAAAGTAGAGTTGACTGATTCAAAGGGAATCCTTGTTACTGCGCGCACACCTTTAACTCTGGAAAGTTCTGCCGGCAGATGGGATGTTGAAGACCTAAACAAATCCGAACCGGGCGTTCAGACATTTATTGAGGGCGGAAAGGCAGAATTCAAACTCATTCCGCCAATTGAATCAGGCGACGCAAAAATAATTGTCAGTTCCGGCACATTAAGAGAAGAGGCAATCCTTGCGTTTATGCCAAGATTAAGACCAATGCTTGCTGTCGGTGTTATTGAAGGCGCAATTCATTTGAACAAAGTCGGATTAAGCGCTATCACACCTGCCCGCGAACGCGACAGTTTTGAAAGAGAATTAAGGAACTTTGCCTTCCAATCCAATGACGGAAAACTCTACGGTGGCGGCAGAACCGCATTCTATCTGAAAGGAAAAATCAAAGGCGAATATCTTCTGACAGCCGCCTACGATTCCGATAAGGACACAAAAGAAAGGATGTTCAGAGATATTCAACCCGATGAATATTATCCTGTTTACGGCGATTCATCGGTCAAGGGTTTCGACGCCCAATCCACGGGCAGATTATATGTCAGGATTGATCACAGAAAGAGTTACCTGCTTTACGGCGATTACAACACGATGAGTCAGAATCCGGAGGTTGTATCGCTCGGCAATTATAACCGCAGCCTTACGGGAATACGCGAACATTACGAAAAGAAAAACATAGTCGCAAATGTGTGGGCAAGTTATGATTCCACAAGACAAATGGTCGAAGAAGTCCCAGCAAACGGCACCTCCGGTCCGTATTTCCTGAATATCAGAGATGGCATCGTGAACAGCGAAAAGGTCGAAATCCTCACCCGCGACAGAAATCAACCATCTGTTATATTGAAGACCGAACAGATGTCGAGATTCACAGATTATGAATTTGAGCCGTTCACGGGGAGGATTTTGTTCCGCAGACCGATTCCGAGTCTCGACCCGAATCTGAACCCAATTTCCATCCGCGTTACTTACGAACTTGATCAGGGCGGAAGCAAATTCTGGGTTTATGGAGCCGACGCGCAGGTCAAGGTCACAAAGAACCTTGAAGTTGGTGGTACTGCTGTGAGGGACGAAAACCCGCTCAACAACTACGAACTCTACAGCGCAAACTCAACTTTAAAGGTTGCAAAGAATACTTATGTAATCGGCGAAGTCGCAAGAAGCAGCGATGAGATAGTTGGCACGGGTTACGCTGAACGGATTGAACTCCGTCATAAAGGACAGGATACCGATGCGCGGATTTATTATGGAAGGTCTGATACCACATTTAGCAATACCACATCCTTCCTGACTTCGGGGAGAGTTGAAGGTGGCGCAAAAGTTACTCACAGAATAACCCCCACAACAAGATTAATTCTTCAATCAATTTACTCCGAAGATGTTTCAACAGGCGGTAACAGAAAAGGTGTACGGGCAGATATCGAACAGAGCCTCAGCCGCAATGTCAAACTTGAACTTGGCGGCAGATATAGCACAGAATCCGCAACACCTGCCTCACCGGAAATGACCGGTCTTACGCCAAATGAAGTCAGGTCGTTACGGACAAAACTGACAGTTCCAATGCCCATAGTTACAAACGCCTCGATGTACGGCGAGTATGAAAACGATATTATTGAGACAGAAAACAAAATGGCAGCGTTTGGCGCGGATGTTCAGTTGAAGAATAATGGACGCTTCTACGCCAGGCATGAGTTTATTAATTCACTCGGCAGCCAGTTCGAGTTAAATTCAGTCCAATCAAGACATGCCACAGTTATCGGATTAGAGACCGAGTATATGAAGAACGGACAAATGTTTAATGAATACAGAGTAAGCGACGCAATGTCTGGCAGAGAAGCCGAAGCGGCAATTGGTCTGAGAAATCAATGGACACTTTCCGACGGTCTCAGATTAAACACATCATTTGAAAGGATAAACCCGGTTAACGGCGGTTATGAAAACGAAGCCACTGCCATCGCCGGCGCATTGGAATATACAAGACCGGAAAACTGGAAAGGCACCGCACGTCTTGAATTCAGGACAAGCGAATCTTCAGACAGTTATCTAAATACCCTCGGTTATGCGAGAAAGTTGAGCGAAGACTGGACGTTTCTTGGTAAAACAATTTTATATTACAACGACAACAAAGGTCCCGGCACAGGCGACAAAACACAGGCAAGAATACAATCCGGTTTAGCATGGCGTCAGACAAAAATTGATAAATGGAATGGTATTGGCAAATACGAATTCAAACACGAAGACGACGCAAGCCAGCCTTCCCTCCGGTTAGATAGAAATGTTCATATCCTCTCACTCAACGTCAATTATCAGCCTGTTCAGGAGTGGACTTTTAGTATGCACTACGCCGGTAAATATGTTCAGGAAAATTCGCTCGGTATTGACTCTGAATATCATTCTCACCTCATCAACAATCGCGCAATCTACGAAATAAGTAGAGTGGTTGACATCGGCTTGAATACGAGCGTTATGCTCGAAGGCAAGAGTGGCGAGTTAGTCTACGGATTCGGACCCGAAATCGGTTTTACAATAAAACGCAATCTAAGAATAGGTGTGGGATTTAACTTCTTTGGATTCCACGACCGCGATCTTTCGCAGGATGTTAATACAGACCGCGGAGTTTACATTAATATGAAACTTAAATTTGACGAAACATTGTTTGGAAAACAAAACGATAAATAAAACAGTAATTTTAATTAAATGATAAACATTAACCGCCAGATAAAATTGAGTTTAAAGGCAGCAAAAGCCGTGGCGGTTGGTATTTTGTTCCTGATTTTAACGATTGTTAATTCATTTTCAGCGCCCGTTTTTTATCAGGACCCGCCGGGTTACCCTGCTCCATGGCCCGCTATGCTTGAAACAAGACCTTACACAAGGCTCGGTCAACCTCAAAGTGATTTAAGCGGTGGAAATGATAATTCAAAGGGTTCTGCTCCTACACAGTCTACAGATTTCTCAAGCGGACCGGCTTTTGACCAACCAAGTTTTTACTATTACGGCAATGGATCAATATTGTTCTTCAGATTCAGAATTAACGGACCACCTCTGGCTCTTACAGGTTCCAGTCAACCATTTGACAGCGCCACATGGAACATACTTGTTGACATCGACGGCGATGGATGGAAAGAGTTTGTGATTGAACTTGATGGAACAAGCAGTGGTCCAATGCCGGACGATATTGTGGTTATCTACGACAATTCAAACAGCCAGAAATTTAATATTGGCGCGGCAAATGTCTGGCGGCAGGACTGCGCACGTCATACAAACGATACAAGTATGGCAACAGTTGACGGCGAACCGGGTTCAAGCGCCAACTGGGACTCTGACCCCGACCCGTATGTATGGGATTTCGGCAGAACACGGGTAGTCCAGATTGACAGAACAAAAAACCCTGGTTCGCAAAATTCTGAATACTTCCTTGATATTCAAATTCCTCTTGATGTTCTTGATGCTACGGCGCTGGGCGGACCAAAGTTAACATCAAAATCAGTATTTTCATTTGCGGCAACCACAAGCACTTCAAACACAGACCCGACCCAAAAAGATATCCTTTATGCGGGAGATTTTACAGCCGGCGATGTCCCGTTCCCGTTCGGCGACCCAACAACCCCTGATTCACAAATTATTCAAAACCCGATAATCCTGTCAGTTACGGCTACGCCTTGTCCTTCTCCCATAACTTTAAGAGCTAATGTTCTTGATGTAACAACTATTATAAACAATGTCGCAACGTCCACAGTATCTAGCGTGTCATTTGAGTATTACCTCGACTTAAATAAAGACAATATTGCAAATGATAATTCTACGTGGACATTTATCGGTAACGCAACGCAAACTTCTTTAGGCGTCTGGTCTGCAACGTGGAATTCCACAAATCTGCCGCAGGCGCAATATTTGATACGCGCAAAGGCAACCGATAACCAGAACAACACCACATACTCAACAGACCAACCATTTTTATATCCATCAAATATCTTTGCCGTATTTACAAATTCCTGCGGCTCTCCTGTGGCAGACATTGCTGTTTATAAAACCGGTCCGACAAATGTATATGCAGGCGTAAATGTTACCTATGGAATAACCGTCTCCAATCGCGGACCATCTACGGCAACAGGGATAACCGTTGCCGACCAGCTGCCGACAAACTTCGTATTCATAAGCGCTACAGGAGGAGGCGTTTTCACTAATAACCTTGTTATGTGGCAGCCGTTTTCGCTTACAAATGGCGGTTCAACTAATTTCTATGTTACGGCAAAGGCAATGTATGCGGGTATAGCCACAAATATCGCATATTCAGTCGCCGAAACATACGACCTGTATCCGGCAAATAATAACGGCTCGTCAGATTTCTCCAAAGTTATCACAACAATTAAACCGGCAGCAGATATAAAAGTCATAAAGACCGGCACTCAGTTAATCGGACCTGGCACATCGATGGTTTATACAATCACAATAACCAACTTAGGTCCATCCACTGCTTCCAATATCGTCGTAAGTGATATTTTGCCAACAAATGTTGTCTATGTGAGTTCTTCCCCGCCGGGCGGGTTGACAAACAATATTATCACATGGCAACCAATACCATCTTTGCCGTTTGGCGGAACAACGAATTTTACTATCTCAGTAATTCCAAAATCAGCCTGCACTATGACAAACGTAGCTTATGCGACCTCATCCACCTACGATACGGATAACTCGAACAATGACGGTTCAGCTGACTATTCCCGCGTCATTACCATTGTCACAACTCCCGGACAAACAAGCACACTCAGCGGCTATGTCTATTTAGATTCAAACCGCAACGGTATCAAAGATTCAAACGAATCCGGCACTGGTTTGAATCTGTTCGTAAAAATCGTGCCATCAACAAACACCGCAGGGCCAGCACTAACGGCAGTTCCTGTTGACCCTTCAACTGGCTTCTATTCCATTTCTAATATCAACAACGGAATTTATAACCTAATCGTTGATGACAACAGTTTTACAAATGATGTAACGCCAACCATTCCATCCGGTTGGTCTGGAACAGAAATGCCAGACCAGATAAGGAAAAATATTTCTGTTTATGGCGCCAATATAAACAACTTGAATTTTGGCTTAATAAACGCCGTAATAATCTCAGGCATGGTCTTTAAAGACACAGGCGACAGCGGCGGAACAGCAAACGATGGAATCTTAAACGGCAGTGAAACCGGCATACCAGATGTAATAGTAAAACTCACAGATTCAACAGGTGGCGTAACCTATGACACAACAAAAACTGACGGCAGCGGCAGGTTCACATTAGTAATCCCCAATTCTGTACCAGCCGGCGCGCAGTTAGTCGTAAAAGAGACGAACCCAGAGGGATACATCTCAATCGGCGGATCAGTGGGCAATACCGGCGGAACATACTCGCGGGTTGATGACACCATAAAATTCAATTACGCATCAGGAATGAATTATACAAATCTGTTATTTGCGGATGTGCCGCTTAGCAAATTGCAGGCTGATAACCAGCAAACAATCCTCCCAGGTCAGGCTGCGTATTATATGCACCAGTTTATTGCCGGTTCGGCTGGCTTCGTTAACTTTGTCATTTCCCAGCAACCAACCCCATCATTGCCCGGCTGGACACAAACAGTTTTCAGAGATGACAATTGCAATGGCGCAATTGATTCATCGGAAGCGGTTATAACAAGCCCAATATACCTCTCAGCCGGTCAGACGTTGTGCATAATTGTGAGGGATTATGTACCTATCAATGCCCCGCCAAACGCAAACAACAGAATCACTGTCTCCGCTATATTTTCCTATGCAGGCACATCCCCGCTGATAACAACTACCAATTCAAGGACAGACATTACAATCGTTGGCACTCCATCTAACGCCGGATTAGTATTAACAAAAGAGGTTGATAAGCCCACAGCGTTCCCGGGCGAGATTCTTACATATAAAATAAACTACCAAAACAACAGCTCAGGCGCGTTAACCAATATTATCATCTACGATTCCACACCAAACTATACAGTATTCGTAAGTGCGACAAACAGCATTCCTCCGCCAAATATTTCCACCATCCAAATCATACATCCGCCTCCCGGTTCATCAGGACAGATAAAATGGATATTTACCGGCGAGCTTATACCCGGCTCTTCAGGAAACGTTTATTACAAAGTAAAGATTGTCGAGTAAGCCAATAAAATTAAAAATAGGAAAAGTTAAGAAAATTTAAATTTTCCCAAACTCAGAAAAAATTCTTATTATGTTGAGGTAAAGGGGTGAAGAAATATTTAAAAATTCGTAATTTTCTATGTTTCAATGAAATATATGAAAAGCATGTAGTACGCAATATGACAGAGCGTATCCTATACCAGTGCCTTTATATGCTAATAAGAAACAACTTTATAAAAACAGACTCTCTAAACTCAGCGTTTATCCCAGATAGATTCGAATCTCTGATTTAATCTTTATCAAATCAAACCTCTGGTAGCGTCCATGGTTTTCTCCTTGGGCGGTCAAGCATCTGGTTTGCCGCATCGTCATTAATAAACTGTTCCTTTACAGGATCCCATCTTAATTTCCTGCCAAGCATCATTGCAATGTTCCCAATATGCGCAATTGTAATTGTTCTGTGTCCTATTTCTGCCGGCGCGTAACATTGTTTTCTTGATTTCACACAGTCCAGAAAATTTCTATGTTCATCCGGAGCTGTGTATAGATGAACATCGTTTTCGGTCAACTGATAATCGAGTATCTGCGGTGGATCCGCAATTGGTTTAGCTGCCCAACCCTCATTACCAATCCAGCCATCCGTCCCCTCAAAGCGAATCCCCGGGCGATTCGATACTATGGTCATCTTTACACCATTCGCATAGGTACAGGAAACACGGAATTTCTTTGCGGCGTTGTAAAGTTCATTCCTTGGAGGGAATTCTCCGGTCCCTTCAACTTCTATTGGTCCAGTCAATTCTGTATCATTACCCCACTGAGCAATATCAATCAAATGCGCTCCCCAATCTGTGAGCATACCGCCTGAATAATCGAGATTCCAACGGAAGTTCCAGTGACACCTTGCCTCGCAATATGGCGCAAACGGCGCAGGTCCAAGCCACATGTCATAATCAAAATCCTTCGGCGGTGGTCCAAACTCTTTCGAAGCCGGTCTTATCGAATACCCGCTTGGCAGTTCGACGAGTATGTGTTTAATCTTTCCGATTCGTCCGTTACGAACTAACTCTGCAATCCTGTGATAATGCTTAATTTCCTGAGACCTGTTTTCCGAAGAAGTCTGAAAAATACGGTTATACTTTTTCACTGCATCGCTCAGTACCCTGCCCTCATGAACAGTAAGCGAAAGCGGTTTTTCGCAAATCACATCTTTGCCCGCCTTAACAGCCATTAATGCCGGAATTACATGCCAGTGATCGGGTGTTGATATAACGACCGCATCAATATCTTTTCTTTCGATAATTTCTCTGAAATCCCGGTATGCCGAACAACCTTTATATGAACCGTCCTTAAATCTGTCTGCATAACGTTCTTCGACAAACCGTTTTGCATGCTCGCGTCTTGAGCCATCCACATCGCAGACCGCTACAATCATTGCGTCCTTATGCCTTAAAAACCCATTGATATTCCTGTTAATTCCATGATCTCCTGTCCCTATAAAACCAAGTGTTATGCGGTTTGATGGCGAAACCTCGCCATCAGCCCCCATTACCTTTTCATTAACAATCAATGGGGCAATTCCTGCAGTTATCGATAATCCAATTACCTTTTTGAAAAATGCCCGTCGCGATTGATTCTCTGTGTGTTTCATAGAAAAAATCATAATAGAACTAAATTGATAGCAAAGCAAAAATTCACCATTTTAATCCAGCCAACGCAAAATCATACACGAAAAGTCATCTCCTTTTTGAAAACTCTGTGTATAATTCAAAACCTCGTTAAAGCATTACCATTAGTTTAAATTTTTAAAACTTAATTCAGGAAAAATTCCGGAAATTTCTACTTTCGGACGACCACCTCATCCATCAGTCTTCTCCATTCAAGAATCTTTTCAAACATTTCCGGTGTTGACTTTGCGGCATTATACTTTGATGTATCAATGTCAACGTAGAGTTTTCGGTATAATTCCGGATTGAAATCCGGATTTGGTTTATTTGTCTGTAATTTTTCTTTTTTAATCCAATCCAGAAGTGCCTTTTCCAGCCTTTTTGCAATAGCAGGTTCTTTTTCAGCAAGGTTTGTTGTTTCGCCGATATCGTTTTCTAAATTATATAGTTCGACAGAGTCGTCATCATAATATTTAATCAATTTCCATTTCCCGTCTATTACAGCGCCAGATGGACGACCGCCCTGATTTGTATAATGCGGGAAGTGGAAAAATAGTCTCTTGTTTCCCTTCTCATTCTTACCGCTCAACAATGTTTTCGCAAAACTTTTTCCATCAATATCCTTTGGAACCTTTTCACCAACCAACTCAAGCAACGTAGGCAGGAAATCTGTATTTACTACCGGTGTATCAATTACCTTGCCCGATGGTATTTTACCTGTCCATCGTACGATTAACGGAACCCTTAACCCACCTTCATACAAATAACCCTTCCCTGCCCTGTATGGCGTATTATGCGTAATAATCTTGTGTTTAAGTTCAGGTACATGAAGTCCACCATTGTCAGATGCAAATATCACTATTGTGTTCGTTGATAACCCTTTTTCTTCAAGTTTTTTCATTAGTATCCCAACAGTATCATCAAGAGTCTCAATCAAAGCGGCATATACCGGCTCCAGCGCATTCTTATTCTTCTCAACCAGCGCCGGTTTTGCAGAGTAAGGAATATGTGGAGTATTATGAGCAAGATAGACAAAAAACGGTTTGTCTGAATTTTCTTCAATAAACTTTATAGCAGCCATTGTTAAGTCATATTCCCCTTTACCGCCTTCGGTTTCAGAAGG
>Ga0207433_10003361_pt1 | contig 31010 bp, 29 predicted proteins | sample YelNatPaOPGAMG01_FD_187559 | JGI IMG/M metagenome (GOLD analysis project Ga0207433, IMG submission 187559) | Hot spring thermophilic microbial communities from Obsidian Pool, Yellowstone National Park, USA - OP-RAMG-01 (SPAdes) (version 3) | ecosystem: Environmental > Aquatic > Thermal springs... | reverse complement strand
CCTCGTCAGGGTGTTGCGACCAGACCGAGGAGCGTCGCAGCTTCGATCCTGCGCCCACCGGTATGGCGCAATGCCCTGAGAATCAGGGTCTTCTCGAAAAGCGGCACCAGCCTTTCCATGATCGCAGTCTCCCCTCTGGCCATCCAGAAGTCCGCCTCGTTCGAAAGCGCATCGACCCAGCTTTCCGGACCGGCTGCAGGAGTCTCGCTCCTCAATTCCTGAGGCAGGTCGTCGACCCCGATGTTCTGCCCCGGGGCCATGACCGTGAGCCAGTGGCAAAGATTTTCGAGCTGCCTCACATTGCCGGGAAAATCGAGCGAGCTGATATAGCTTACGGCAGCATCGGAAACCTTCTTCGGCTCGACACCGAGTTCCTTTGCGCTTTTCTGCAGGAAAAACCTGGTCAGCAGCTCGATGTCTTCGCGACGCTCCCTCAGGGGGGGGAGCTTCAACCGGATGACATTCAGTCTGTGAAAGAGATCCTCCCGGAAGAGTCCCTGCTTCACCCGGTTCTCGAGATCCTGATGGGTCGCTGCGATGACCCTGATGTTCGCCTTGATGGGCTGATGGCCGCCGACGCGGTAGAAGTGCCCGTCCGAAAGCACGCGCAGCAGCCTTGTCTGAAGATCTGGCGGCATGTCCCCTATCTCGTCCAGGAAAAGCGTGCCACCTTCTGCCTGCTCGAACCTGCCGCGCCGCATCGCCTGCGCCCCGGTGAATGCCCCTCTTTCATGGCCGAACAGTTCTGACTCGAGCAGATCCTTCGGGATCGCAGCGGTATTGATCGCAACGAACGGCTTCCCCGCTCTGGGACTGTGCCTGTGCAGCGCATGGGCAACGAGCTCCTTTCCGGTTCCCGACTCTCCCGTGATCAGGACAGTGGCATGGGACTGGGAAAGCCGACCTATGGCGCGGAATATCCCCTGCATGGCAGCCGCCTTGCCGAGAATCTCGGGCGCGCTGAAGCTCTCTTCCGGCGAGCCGATCTCCTTGGTGCTCTCTTCGAGTGCGCGGCGTATCAGCTGGATCGTGAGATCCACGTCGAATGGCTTGGGCAAATACTCGAAAGCGCCGCCCTGAAATGCAGACACGGCGCTATCCAGATCCGAATAGGCGGTCATGATGATGACCGGAAGCGCCGGGTTTCTGAGCTTGAGCGTCTGCAGCAAATCGAGGCCTGACCCGCCGGGCATCTGTATGTCGCTCACCACAACCTGCGGCTTCTCGGTCAGGGAAGCGTCGAGCGCTTCCCTTGCCGAAGAGAATATCCTGAAATCGATGCCTTCCCGGGTCAGCGCTTTCTCGAAAACCCAGCGTATCGAAGGATCGTCGTCAATTATCCAGACAGGATGCTTCATCAGTAACTTTCAGTTAACGGCAGCAAAATATTGAAGGATGTTTTCCCCGGCTGGCTCGCACACTCGATCATGCCATGATGCTGGTTGACGAAGGTTTGGGCCAGAGTGAGGCCAACCCCATGCCCGCCTTCCCTTCCGGATACCAGCGGATCGAATATCCTGTCCCTGATCGCCTCGGGTATGCCCGGCCCGTTGTCGACGATCTGCATCGATATGGCAAGCCTGAAGCGCTTCTTGGCGATGGTTACCTGGCGAGCCACTCTGGTTCTCAGCACGAGCCGCCCTCTTCCCTGCATGGCCTGGGCGGCGTTTCTTGCGATGTTCAAAACAGCCTGAATCAATTGTTCCTTGTCTCCAATGAATGTCGGAAGGCTCGTGTCATACTCCCTTGCGACAGCTATGCCGTCCGGAAATTCCGCCAGAATCAGGCTCCTGACCCGCTCCAGCACTTCGTGAATATTCACCTCGCCAAAATGGGGCGGCCTGCTGGGCGTGAGCAGCCGGTCCAGAAGAGACCTCAAGCGGTCCGCCTCCTTCATGATCACCTGCGTATATTCCAGCAGGTGCTTCGTTCCCAGCTCCCGCTCCAGCAGCTGAGCGGCCCCCCTGATTCCCCCCAGCGGGTTCCTGATCTCGTGCGCGAGGTTTCTTATCAAGATTCGATTGGCCTCGCTCTGATCCATCAGACGCTCCTCGCGCGCGATCTTCAACTGCTGATCGATCTTCTGGAATTCAAGCAATATCCGTGCCATTTTGTACTCGATCGGCGTCACACTCGCCATCAGGTGCAAAGTGGTTCCCCCTTCGGTCACCAGGACAAGATCATGCTCGATATAGGTGGCCCGGTCTGCAAGGGATTTACCGATTGCTGTGAGCAATTCCGCCGGATCGCTGAAGAACGATGGCAGCGCATAACCGACGATATGTTTCTGGCTCAACTCGATCAGGTTTTCCGGCCGAGAGATTGGCGTAAGTCCCTTCAGATTCTCGTCGAGCAGCAAAACCGCCGTCGCCAGAAGATCCAGGCCGGGAAAGGGGGAAGGGGTCATTGTTTCAGACTGGCCTGCCAGGAAGAATGGCCGAGCGCATCATTTCAGGTGGGCAATTTCCTTCTTGAGCGCTTCGATGTTTTTCTCGTGCAACTTCACGTCGTCGCGGGATTCTTTCGCCTTCGCCTCGTCGCCTCCGGCATCTGCGAAAGCCTTGCGGGATGCCTCAAGGCGATCCTTCTCGGCCTTGAGTTCCTCGTTCAGTATCTTGTGGCGCATTCCGTCACGCATTTTCTGCGTTTGGCTGTCCACCCTGAAGCCTGCATCGGATACCGAAGAAGGCGGCACCGTGGTCAATGGCGTAATGCTGAGCTTTTTCGCACCCCTGGTGGGAATATTGGAATAGGTAACGTGCCCGCTCGCATCCACGCTCTTGTAGATCTCAGCATGGGCGGCAAGCGCGGCAAGCCCGAAAAGCGCGATGAGCAGTATCGATTTCATACCTGTGTTTCCCGGTGCGGCATCCCACAATAGTACACCAAAATAAAAAAGGGCGGGGAGAACCCCGCCCTTTCGCGCTTCAAGCTAGCCTTACAGGCTGTAATACATCGCAAACTCGACCGGATGCGTGGTCATGCGGAAACGCGTGACCTCTTCCATCTTGAGTTCGATGTAGGCATCGATCATGTCGTTGGAGAAAACGCCGCCACGGGTCAGGAACTCGCGATCCTTGTCGAGGTACTCGAGGGCCATTTCGAGGGAAGAGCAAACCGTGGGGATATTCTTCGCCTCTTCCGGGGGTAGGTCGTACAGATTCTTGTCCATTGCATCTCCCGGATGGATCTTGTTCTGAATGCCGTCAAGGCCAGCCATCATCATCGCGGTGAACGCAAAGTAGGGATTGGCGGTGGGATCGGGGAAGCGAACCTCGATGCGGCGCGCCTTGGGGTTGGTCACATAGGGGATGCGGATCGATGCGGAACGATTGCGCGCCGAGTAGGCCAGCATCACGGGCGCCTCGAAACCGGGAACCAGCCGCTTGTAGGAGTTGGTTCCGGGATTGGTGATCGCATTCAAGGCGCGCGCATGCTTGATAATGCCGCCAATGTAGTAGAGCGCGAGCTCGGAAAGCCCGGCATAGCCGTTTCCGTCGAACATGTTCTTGCCATCCTTCCACAGGGACTGGTGAACATGCATGCCGGAGCCGTTGTCGCCAACGATGGGCTTGGGCATGAAAGTCGCGGTCTTGCCATACGAATGGGCGACGTTGTGAACCACGTATTTCAGGATCTGGGTCTGGTCAGCGCGGCGCACCAGCGTGTCGAATCGGGTGCCGATTTCGCATTGCCCGGCGGTGGCGACTTCATGGTGATGAACCTCGACCGGAACGCCCATCTCCTCGAGAGCGAGGCACATGGCGGAACGGATATCCTGGAAGGAATCGACCGGCGGAACGGGGAAATAGCCGCCTTTGACCCCAGGACGATGGCCGACGTTGCCGGCCTCGAATTTCTCACTGGAACTCCACGCCGCTTCCTCGGATTCGATCTTGACGGCGCTGCCTGACATGTCCGCATGCCAGGTCACTGAATCGAAAATGAAAAATTCTGGCTCCGGGCCGAAATAGGCGGTATCTGCAATGCCGGTCGACTTGAGGTAGGCTTCGCCGCGCTTTGCCAGCGAGCGCGGATCGCGGTCATATCCCTTGCCGTCGGAAGGCTCGATCACGTCGCAAGTCAGGATCAGGGTGGCCTCTTCCATGAAGGGATCGAGATTCGCGGTTTCCGCATCGGGCATCAGAATCATGTCGGAAGCCTGGATGCCTTTCCAGCCGGCGATGGAGGAACCGTCGAAAGCGTGGCCGGCATCGAACCAGGACTCGCTCACGACATGAGCGGGAATCGAAACATGCTGCTCCTTTCCGCGGGTGTCGGTGAAGCGCAGGTCGACGAACCTGACTTCGTTCTCTTTGATCATTTTCAATACGTTGGCGACTGCCATATTATTCTCCTCCAGGATGGTTAAACGAAAACTGACGACGGTTCATCTAGCACGATGCATGCCAAGGCCCAAAACGCAATTGCCTATTGTGCCACAAGTTTCCGGGCTTATGTGAATTAAGGGTGCGCCCCGTTATGGGGCATTTTTGTCCATTTCGGCACCAATTTTGTGCATGTGAATGGAATGAAAATGCGGATAGTTTTTCAGCAGGCGGGGAATCTTTTCTTCCACGGTCTTTTGTTCCGGAAATCCCGCGGGCAGGAAAATTTCCGCATCGACCATGCCGTCGAGATAATGCAGGACGACTCTTTCAGGCTCAACCTCGAGTTTTTCGCGGATGACGGCCAGCAACTGTTTCCTGTCGGGGAGATGAACGCTCGGCTTCCTGTGAAAGTCGTCTTCGGGATCGACGTGTACCATGACATTGAGCACGTCGTGATGCCCGAGCACGCGGCTCCTTGCCGACTCAGCGATAAAATGGCCTTCCGAGACGCTGATCGTGGGATCTACCAGAATATGGGCATCGACAAGCGCCTGGTTGCCCATCCTTCTGGTTCTCAGTTCGTGCAGCCCCATTACTCCAGGAGTCGCTTCGATTGTGGCGCGGATCTCGGCAAGATCTTCTTCGGAAAGCCCGGTATCGACCAATTCGCTGAAAGCTTCATACCCGAGTTGCCACCCCATGCGCACAATCATGAAGGCCACCAGCGCTGCAGCCAAAAGATCGAGGAAGGCATAGCCTGCAAGATTGCCCGCTATGCCCACGGAAACAACAAGGGAGGATGCGGCATCGGACCTGGAATGCCATGCGTTGGCGACCAGCATCTGGGAGCGCACGCGTTTCGCCACGGCGATCATGTAGCGGAACAGCAGTTCCTTGGCGAGCAGGGTGATCAATGCGATCCACAGGGTCATGACATGAACCTGCTGAATCTGCTGCGGATGCTGCAGGCGGGAACCTGCAGCATAAAGCAGGGCGAGTCCCATCGCGCCCATCATGATGCCGAGGATCAGGGTGGTCGCAGTTTCTATCCTGGCATGCCCGTAGGGATGGTCTTCGTCCGCGCTCCTGTTGCCATGGCGGTTGGCTGCGAGCACCAGGAAATCTGAAAGCAGGTCGGAAAACGAATGCAGACCGTCCGCCATCAATGCCTGCGAGCGCCCGAAAAAACCCACCACGATCTGCAGCAAGGTCAGCAAAAGATTGACGACGATGCTGATGAGGGTGCTTTTGCGCGCAGCCCGATAACGGGTCGAGTCGACTTCCTGGGAAGTCTGGTTTGGGTCTATCATATTAGAAAGAATATCTTCATTTGCCTTCTTTTAACAGCGGGATTGTTATGGGCCATATCAGCCAAATACTCGGCAGGGCGCGAGAGCGGGGAACCGATCTGCCTTATGAGGGTGCGCTACTGCCGGAAGAAGCCTACTCCATTTTCAGGACAGCACCCGGAGCCAAGCTCGTCGACGTCAGAACCCGGGCAGAATACGATTGGGTGGGAAGGATTCCCGGCAGCATTCATATCGAATGGCTGGGCTACCCCGGCATGCAGCCCAATCCCCATTTCCTCAGCCAGCTTCTGCAACAGGTGGACAGGGAAGCCCTGGTGCTCTTCATCTGCCGCTCCGGTCATCGCTCCCATAGCGCTGCATCCGCCGCCGCCCAGGCCGGATATACCGAATGCTACAACGTCCTGGAAGGTTTCGAAGGGGACAAGGACCAGCATGCCCACCGCAGCAAGTTGAACGGATGGCGCTTCGCCAACCTGCCCTGGGAGCAGGGCTAGACTCCCCCCTGGTGAAGCGCAAATACCACTGCCGAAGCGGCGAGGCAATAGACGCCGAAAAGGTGCCAGCGCCCGGCCTCGAGCCAGTTCGACAGCCATTTGAGCGCCAGGAGCCCGGCGATGAAGCTGAACACCATGCCCAGGATGCCGGGCGTGAACATGCCGCCCAGATCCGCAGCTGAAACATGCTGCTGATCCTTCAAGAGACGCCAGGCTTCCCTGGCGATGACGGGAGGCGTCAGCACCACGGCAAGGGCGAAGCTGAATTCCTCGATCTTCCTCCGCGAGACACCCAGCAACAGTCCTGCGGAGATCGTCGCACCCGAACGCGAAAATCCCCTGAAAGGCAGGCAGATGCCCTGCACTGCGCCGACATAGCAGGACTGCCGGAAATCCACGGAATGCGCGCGAGACGATTTCCCGGTTTTGATCCCGGCATAAAAAATCAGGATTCCTGCCGCAGCAAGGGAAGCCGAAATCAGGCTCATGTTGCCGAAGAGTTGCTCGATTTCGGCATGGGGCACGTTCTTCATGAAGAGCTTTTCGATAAGCAGCTTGAGCGCGAACCCGACGATTCCCGTCACCAAGGTCGCGGCAATTATGCGCTTTGCCGATTCCCTGAAAACCGCCTTCGAAGAAAAAAAGCTTTCCTTCCAGGCGCTCCAGAAATAGACGATGACCGCGAACATGGTTCCGGTATGGAGCATCACCAGGAGCATCGTCATCTCGGGCGCAGCGGGATCCAGGCCCATCAGCTTCTCCGCCACGATGACATGCGCGGAACTGGAAACGGGAAGGAGTTCCGCTGCGCCCTGAACGATGGCGAGCCCCATGATCTGCAGCAATGTCATGCTAGGCCTTTCTGTAGAGCTGAGCCCCGGACTCCAGGAATTCAGCCGATTTCTCCTCCATTCCCTTTTCCGCGTATTCCCGTACATCCTGACTGATCTTCATGGAACAGAAATGCGGCCCGCACATCGAGCAGAAATGCGCGACCTTGGCCGAATCGCGGGGCAAGGTCTCGTCGTGGAACTCGCAGGCCCGATCCGGATCCAGGGAGAGATTGAACTGATCCTCCCACCTGAAATCGAAGCGCGCCTTGGAAAGGGCATTGTCCCTCACCTGCGCGCCAGGATGGCCCTTGGCGAGATCGGCGGCATGGGCGGCGATCTTGTAGGCGATGATGCCGTCCTTCACGTCGTTCTTGTCGGGAAGGCCCAGATGCTCTTTGGGCGTCACGTAGCAGAGCATGGCCGTGCCGTACCAGCCTATCATCGCTGCCCCGATCGCGCTGGTGATGTGGTCGTATCCCGGAGCGATGTCGGTGGTCAACGGCCCAAGGGTATAAAAAGGCGCTTCCCCGCAATATTTCAGCTGCAGATCCATGTTTTCCTTGATCATGTGCATGGGTACATGCCCCGGACCCTCGATCATGGTCTGAACGTCGTGCTTCCAGGCGATTTCAGTGAGCTCCCCCAAGGTCTTGAGTTCGGCGAACTGCGCCTCGTCGTTGGCGTCATAAATCGAGCCCGGCCGCAGTCCGTCCCCCAGAGAGAAACTGACATCGTAGGCCTTCATGATCTCGCAAATTTCCTCGAAATGGGTATAGAGGAAATTCTCGCTGTGGTGGGCGAGACACCATTTCGCCATGATCGATCCGCCGCGCGAGACGATTCCCGTCATGCGCTTCGCAGTCATCGGAACGTAGGCGAGCCTCACCCCGGCATGAATCGTGAAATAGTCGACGCCCTGCTCGGCCTGCTCGATCAGGGTATCCCTGAAAATTTCCCAGTTGAGCTCCTCGGCGCGCCCGTCGACCTTTTCCAGCGCCTGATAAATGGGCACGGTGCCTATCGGAACATGGCTGTTGCGAATGATCCATTCGCGCGTTTCGTGAATGTTCTTGCCGGTGGAAAGATCCATCACGGTGTCCCCACCCCAGCGCGTCGCCCAGGTCATCTTCTCGACCTCCTCGCCGATCGACGAACCCAGCGCGGAATTTCCGATGTTGGCATTGATCTTGACCAGGAAGTTCCTGCCGATGATCATCGGCTCGGTTTCCGGGTGGTTGATGTTGAGCGGAATGATCGCGCGGCCCCTCGCCACTTCTTCCCTGACGAATTCCGGAGTGATGATTCTCGGGAGCGCCGCGCCGAAATTCTGGCCTGGATGCTGTTGGCGCAGCATTTCGCTTTGCGCTTCCATCCTCAGGTTTTCCCTGATCGCGACATATTCCATTTCGGGAGTCACGATCCCCTGCCTCGCGTAATGCATCTGCGTGACATTCCTGCCACTCCTGGCCCGCCTGGGTTTCCGCTGGGTATCAAGGCGAAGGCTGGCAAGGGCAGGATCGCCGAGGCGCGCCCTTCCGTAGGCCGAACTCAGTTCGGAAAGCGCTTCCGTGTCGCCCCGCTCCTCTATCCACTTGCCGCGCAGGGGATGAAGGCCTTTCCTGATGTCGATATTGGCCCCGGGATCGGTATAGGGGCCGGATGTATCGTAAACCTGGAGGGGGGGGTTCTCTTCGCTTCCGGTTGCAGACAGGGCAATTTCGCGCATCGGGACGCGAATGTCGGGCCGCGACCCCTCGACATAGATTTTCCTGGATTTAGGAAAAGGCTTGACGGCCGCTTCGTCCACCTGCGCGGATTTGTTCAGAAACTTCGGGATGGCATTCATTGGGAGCTCCGGGCTAAGACATCGCAGATCGCCTGCGATTCGTGCAGTTCTAATCCATGGAAGCTACTTCAAATCGGCGACAAAAGCAAGATTTGCTGCACTATACTGGACTGTCTGGACAAGGATTGGTTATAGTTGGAAGATTCAAATGCAAGGGGAGTGACGATGGATTTCGAAAGGGCTCGCTACAACATGGTCGAACAGCAGATCAGGCCATGGAATATTCTCGACAAAACCGTACTGGGCCTGCTTTTCGAAGCCAAGCGGGAAGAATATGTCCCGGCAGCCTACAGGGAACTCGCCCTCGCCGACATCGAAATTCCGCTGGGATTCGGCGAAGCCATGCTACCCCCGAAGCTCGAAGCCAAGATCCTCCAGGCAGTCCACCTCAGAAAATCCGACAGAGTGCTCGAAATCGGCAGCGGCAGCGGCTACATGACCACGCTTCTCGCAAGCCACGGCCAGCATGTCTACAGCGTCGAAATCGTCCCTGAGCTCTCTGCCATGGCCGAAAAAAACCTCAAGGCTCACCATGTCGGGAACGTCACGCTGGAGGTCGGCGACGGCTCGAAGGGATGGGGTTCGCACGGCCCCTACGACGTCATCGTGCTGACCGGATCGACCCCGGTTTTGCCGGAGGAATTCCAGAGAGAACTTCATCTCGGGGGGAGGCTTTTCGCCATCGTCGGTGAAGATCCGGTCATGAAGGCAACCCTCATCACGCGCATCGGCAAGGATTCCTGGCACACGGAAGATCTCTTCGAAACCCGGGTTCAGCCGTTGAAAAATGCCGTCAGGGCGCAGAAATTCGAGTTCTGAAAAGCAAAATTAGGTGTAAAAGCGCAGAATCTATATTAGAATTGTCTTATTTACTTCGCCGGTAAGACACTTTATGACATTGAAGCCGATTTTCGCCATGCTGCTTGCCCTGAGCCCCGCAGCTCATGCTGCGGACCTGATGTCAATCTACGGGATTGCCAAACGCCAGGACCCCCTCTTCCTGGCAGCACAGGCGCAGCTGCAGGCGGCGCAGGAAAAAGTGCCGCAGGGCCGCTCCCTCCTGCTTCCCTCGGTCGCGCTCAACGCCAACACCACCTACAATCGTTTTGACACGACACTCACTTCACCGGGCCCGGCAGGGCTGCCCCTGGGCGGCAACGGCAATTACAATTCCAACGGCTACACGGTTTCGCTTTCCCAGCCCGTTTTCCAGATGCAGAACTGGATACAGTTCGACGAAGCGCACCTTCAGGTTGCCGCTGCAGAAGCGCAATTCCACGCCTCGGAACAGGACCTGATCCTCCGGGTCGCACAGGCGTATTTCGGCGTCCTGCTCGCCCAGGACAACATCGAACTCGTCCATGCACAGAAGGCTGCAATTTCGGAAGAGTTGCAGCAGGCAAAGCAGAATTTTGAGGTCGGCACAGCGACAATCACCGACACCAACGAGGCCCAGGCGAGATTCGATCTGATTTCGGCGCAGGAAATATCCGCAGAGAGCGACCTCGAAGTCAAACAACGCACGCTTGCCACCCTGATCGGAAAAACACCGGGCAATCTCGAATCCGTCAACCCGAAATTCGAACCCAAGCCCCCCCAACCCGACGATGTGCAGAAATGGGTGGATGCGGCATTGAAGAACAATCTCGACTTCGTCGGCCACCAGATTCTCGCAAAAATTGCAGAAAAGACAGTGGAGCAGCGTCGTGCCGGGCACTATCCGACACTCGCCGTCGTGGCCAGCTACGGCAACAATTCCGCAACCGGAGGACCGCTCATCAACGTCGGAACCAACATGAAAACGAGCGCGATAGGACTGCAGTTGAACATGCCGATCTATCAGGGGGGCGCGATCAGTTCGCAGACCCGGGAAGCCGCGGCAAATCTCGAAAAATCCAAGGATGACGAGGAGAATGCGCGCAGGAACGCGGAACTCAATGCCCGCCAAGCCTTCCTCGGCGTCGCGAGCGGCATGGCTCAGGTAAAGGCGCTCGAACAGGCGCTCCTCTCCAGCAAAACTTCACTCGATTCCACAAAACTCGGGCAGGAAGTCGGCGTGAGGACCGCGGTCGACGTCCTCAATGCGCAACAGCAACTCTATTCTGCCAAGCGCGATCTCTACAAGGCGAGATACGACTACCTCCTATCGGAGTTGAAACTCAAAGCCGCTTCCGGTTCCCTGCAGGAATCGGATCTCGTCGAGGTGAACCATGCCCTGCACTAGGCGCTGTTCACTATTCCCTGGACGGCGCCTCTCCTGACTCGATTCCCTCGACAAGGGGGATTTCTTTCCGCGGGTGCCGCCTGACGAGGCGCTTCAGCGCCTCGTCTCCGGCAGGGCCCCTGGCCCCGCCCTGCTGCATGCCGAATTCGATGCCGGGCTCCACCATTGCAGCATCGATCTCGGCTTCAGCCTCCAGCCAGTCTTCGAGATCGTGTCCATGCTCGTAGCCCCGATCCATGTAGCGACCGTAGGCGGCCTCCCTGATCATTTCCAGGCGCTCGATTTCTGTCGTCATTTCCCTTTCCCCCGAATATGCCCATTCCATTATAGGAATTTGGCGAGGAAATGCGAATGCGGAAACTTCAGGCTTTGTTCAGCAAGCAGGGCCTGGGCGTGAAATTGCCGCCGTCCATTCTGTCGCCGCCCCGTTGTCGCCGAGCTATGAAAAATCCTTCGGCAGGGAGAGCGTCACCTGCAGTCCTCCTTGCGGGCAATTCGCCAGAATCAGGGTTCCGCCATGAATTTCGGCGATCGCCTTTGCAATCGCGAGTCCCAGGCCGGATCCTCCCGTATCACGGCTACGGGAAGTCTCAAGGCGGTAGAATGGCTCCGTAACGAGCTTCAGCTTGTCCTCGGGAATGCCCGGTCCCTGGTCTCTGACAGTAATCCTGAGCTCCTTCGGCGCCTGTTCCATGGAAACCGTCGCCTTTCGGCCATACTTCACCGCATTCTCGACGAGATTGATGATGGCGCGCTTCAGCGCCTGCGGCTTGCCTGAATAATATATTTTCGACGATTGCAGAATTTCGACCTCCCCACCCGTTTCCATCTGGTCCTCCTGAATGCTCTCCAGGAGGGCGGTGATGTCGACAGTCTGAACGGGTTCGCCGTTTCCCATTCCGCGCATGAGTTCGAGGCTTGTCGTCACCATGCTGTCCATCTCCTCCAGATCCTTGATGAATTTGGCTCGGAGTTCCGGATCATCGAGCAGCTCTGCACGCAGCGTCAGCCTGGTGATCGGGGTCTTGAGGTCATGCGACATGGCAGCATGGATCCTCGCCCTGGACTCGAGGTATTCTAGAAGTCGCGCCTGCATCGAGTTGAATGCGCGTGCAGCGCGCCTCATTTCGGCCGACCCTTCTTCGGAAAGAGGTGGCCGATGCATGTTCTTGCCGAGTTCGTCGGCCGCTTCCGCCAGCAGGTTCAGGGGGCGTGTCACCCAGTGCACCGCCACCAGGGAAAGGACGAGGACCGCCGCGAAAAGAATGACGAGATTGATGAGGAGGCGATAGGGGAGGAGGCGGCTGACTCCCCTGTCGTAGCTGAAGGCGATCGCCTGTCCGTCCTTCAGGCGGGTCTCCAGGCCGAAAGAGGCATGTTCCGGCCAGTAGAAGGGCACTTTCTGCCCGGAAGAATACAGGCGAATCGGCATGCCTTCCCCGAGATACTGGCCGAGCAGCGCCCTCAGTCTCACCGCGTCTACGCCCTGCATCGGTTCTCCCGCGAATTTCCCATCGACCGAAACGAGCAGGGGAGGGGCGCTCAAAAGAGCTGCCGCCCTTTTTCTCTCCGCCGGGGCCGTCGCATCGAGCAAGCGGACATAGGCCGATATTCCCTGGGCAGCCTGGGTCCAGATGATCCGGGAAAGGGATTTTTCCCTTTCCCGTACCTGTATCGCAGCGCTCAGCATCTGCCCGATCATCAGCCCCCCCGCCAGAATCAGGATCATCCTGCCGAGTAGCGATTTCGGCATCATTTCTCGCATTCCACCCTGGCAGCCAGCATGTAGCCTTCTCCCCTGATGGTCTTGATGAGAAGCGGCTCCTTGGCATCGTCGCCCAGCCTCTGCCTCAGCCGGCTCACCTGGACATCGATGCTCCTGTCGAAGGGAAACAGCTCCCTTCCCCGGCAAAGATCCATCAACTGATCCCTGTTCAACACCCTGTTGGCATGATCGACAAAAACCCTGAGCAGCCTGTATTCGGCCCCGCTCAGGGGGACCGCCACCCCCTCGGGAGAAGTCAGCTGTCTCGAAAGGGTATCGAGACGCCAGCCGGAGAAGCGCACCACGCTCGCCTCCTCGGGTTTGAGATGATCGGACCGGACCTTGGCGCGCCGCAGTATGCTCTTGATTCTGGCCAGGAGTTCCCTTGGATTGAAGGGCTTTGCAAGATAGTCGTCCGCCCCCATTTCCAGGCCGACGATCCTGTCCATGTCGTCGCCCTTCGCAGTGAGCATCATCACGGGAACGTCCGATCCGGCGCGGATGTTCCTGCACAGCACGAGGCCATCTTCACCGGGCAACATCAGATCAAGCACGATGAGTGAAACGGGATCCCCCTCAAGGGCCGCCTGCATGGCTCTGCCGTCCGCAACAGCAGTCACCCTGAATCCGTTCTTCTGCAGATAGTCGCCAAGCAGGGCGCGGATTTCCTTGTCGTCGTCGACGATGAGGATATGGTCGATAGTCGTGCTCATGGTTTTCTCTGAAGGCATCTCCGGAATTGGGGATGATAGCGCACTCCCCGGCCTTTATCCCGTTCTCTTGCAATTTCAGAAAGTTATACAGGCGGATTGTTCCCCCTTCTTGACCGAGGCGTAACGGAATGTAACCTGCGAACTTGATCCAGCGAACGGTGTCGAATCGTGATTAACGAAAACAAACCAGGGGAGCGCGATTCGAATGAATGGAACGGCATCCACAGAAGCACCCGGACACCCGGGCCTCAGCCCCATCTGGACGAACAGTGCAAAGGAGATGGTAGGGTGCGGACTCGGCCCTTCGCGCCTGTGGTATACCCTGAGCCGGGGCGTTGTCAACGAAGTTTACTATCCGCGGATAGATGTGCCCCAAGTCAAGGACATGGGTTTCGTCATCGCCGGCAGCCGCGGATTCTGGACCGAGGTCAAGACCCTCGGAAGCCATCAACTGAAGTTCGCCAGTCCCGGCATACCGGCTGTTGAAGTCATCCATCAGCATGGCCGGTTCCAGCTCAGACTGCGCATCTGCCCCGACCCGGAACGCGATGTGCTTCTGCTGGAATTGAAGCTCGAAGGCGAGCCCGACCTGCTTCCCTATGTGCTGCTTTCCCCGCATCTCGGCGGAACCGGGCAGCAGAACATCGCCGAAGCTTCGCGCTACCGGGGCCGCGCCGTGCTTTGGGCGGAACAGGGCCCTTTCGGCCTCGCCCTGGTCGCGGCAGACGATCTTCAAAAGGACGCGCTCGGGAAAGCCAGTGCAGGTTATGTGGGACAGAGCGACGGTTGGCAGGATTTCGCCCACAACGGGGAAATGCGTTGGGAATATCAAAAAGCCGGGCCGGGAAACGTCGCGCTTGCCGGGCAGCTGCCTCGGCAGGCCACGCTTGCGCTGGGATTCGGCAGTTCCAAGCAATCCGCAGCCACCCTCGCCATTTCCGCGCTGCTGCAGCCTTTCGACGAAATCTGGCAAAAGCATGTGGAAAAGTGGCAACGATGGCACGGGCGCCATTCATACTGCGAAGATCTCCCTCCGGACATGGAAAAGGAATTGATGGTCTCGGCCATGGTGCTAAAAGCGCATCAGGACAAGAGCTTCCCCGGAGCGATGGTGGCCAGCCTGAGCATCCCCTGGGGCAACACCCGGGATGAACTCGGGGGTTACCATCTGGTATGGCCCAGGGATCTCGTCGAGTGCGCCGGCGCGCTATTGGTGCTGGGCGCGGAACAGGATGCCCACAACATCCTGCGCTATCTGATCGCCACGCAGCACGAGGACGGCCACTGGTACCAGAATCAATGGCTTGGAGGCAAACCCTACTGGCAAGGCATCCAGCTCGATGAAGCAGCCTTTCCGGTGCTGCTCGCGGCAGCGCTTGTCGACCGGAACGCCCTGGACGGGATACAGGTCAGGGACATGGTTCGCCGGGCGCTCGGCTTCATCGCCAGGACCGGGCCGGCGAGCGACCAGGACAGATGGGAGGAAAGTTCCGGCGTCAATGCCTTCACGCTTGCCGTGTGCATCGCAGCGCTGGTTGCCGGGGCGCCCTTTCTCGACCCTGAAGACAGGGCCGTCGCACTCGATCTGGCCGATTTCTGGAATGCCCATATCGAGGACTGGAATGTCGTCAGGGATTCTCCCCTCCGGAGCGAATTGAACGTGCGCGGCTACTACATTCGGGTCGCGCCTTCCCTCGTGATCAAGGACAATGCCGCGCTGAAGGGCGTGATGCATATCAAGAACCATGTCACCGGCACCGAGTATCGGGCCGACGAACTGGTTGGAACCGACTTTCTGCAGCTCGTGCGCTTCGGGCTGCGCAAACCCGACGACCCCCTGATCGTGGACACCCTGAAGGTGGCCGATGCGCTGCTCAAGGTAGATACCCCGAACGGCCCCTGCTGGCGCCGCTACAATGGCGACGGCTATGGCGAACATGCCGACGGCAGCGCCTACAACGGCTCAGGGAAGGGAAGAGCCTGGCCGCTTCTGACCGGGGAACGCGGACATTATGAGCTTTGCGCAGGAGGCGATCCCCTTCCCTATCTGGAGGCGATGGCCGCCATGGCAGGGGCAGGCGGCATGATCCCCGAGCAAATCTGGGACGATGTCGCGATCCCCGAACACCGCCTTTATCCCGGCCGGCCCACGGGTTCCGCGATGCCGCTTGCCTGGGCGCATGCGGAATTTGTCAAACTCGCCCATTCGAGAAAGGCCGGCTATCCCGTGGACCGGCCGGATTCGGTCTGGGAGCGTTACCGGGGAGAGCGCCCCGCGAAAGAAAAGGTATTCTGGCTGCAGCAGGCGCCCATCGCCAGCATGGGCAGCGGATTGAAACTCGTCGTCGCCCTGCCGCATCCTGCAACCGTCTCGTGGGGCGTGGACGGATGGCAGCATGTTGCAGAAGTCCGAACCGGAACATGCGGTCTCAATCTTCACCTGGCAGAGATCGATGCCACGGGGCTTTCTCCCGGCCAGAAAATCGATTTCACCTATAAAGACAACGCCACCGATCAATGGACAGGCACCGATTACGCCATCCTGATAAGTTAGCGCCAGCTGCCGATCCGGCCTTGCCCTGTCAGCTGATTCATCACGTTCGCACCGATCGGGCAAGTGTTAACAGGCCCTAGCCAGTACTTCCCTGGGTCGGGGTCAGCCAACTTCTGCCATCCCTTGCGACGAGCAATTCAGCCGACTCCGGACCCCATGCGCCGCAGGGATAGTTCGGAAAATCCGGGGCAGGGTTGTCGCGCCAAACCTCGAGGACCGGCATGATCAGCCGCCATGCCGCCTCCACCTGATCCGCGCGCATGAACAAGGTCGCGTCTCCAGCCATGATATCCCGCAGCAGGGTCTCGTAAGCCTCCGGGGCGGCAATCCTGAACGCCTCCCTGTAGCTGAAACGCATATCGACGGGCCTCAGACGCAGTGGAGAGCCGGGTTCCTTGGCGATAAACTTGAGCACGATGCCCTGCTCGGGCTGGATCTGGATGACCAGCCGGGCCGGCTGGGCGTCCAGGCCGACCGTGGCAGGAAATGCCTTGTGCGGCACATCCTGGAAGCGGATCGAGATTTCCGATACGCTGGAAGCAAGCCGCTTCCCCGTTCTGAGATAGAACGGCACATCCTGCCAGCGCCAGTTGTCCACATGCAGCTTGAGCGCCGCATAAGTCTCGGTATTGGAGCAAGCGTCCACCATGGGCTCGGCCCGATAGCCGGGATATTCTTTTCCCCCTATCCATCCCGGGCCGTATTGCCCTCGGGCTGCGCAATCCCCGACTTCTTCCGGCGCGATGGGTCGGATGGCGCGCAGCACATCCATCTTCTTGCTGCGAATATCGTCAGCATCGTATGCGACGGGCGGCTCCATGGCCACCAGGCAGAGCAGCTGGAAAAGATGGTTCTGCACCATGTCCCTGAGCGCCCCGGCGTTTTCATAGTAGCCGCCGCGATGCTCCACCCCCAGCGTTTCGGCTACGGTAATGGCGACATGGTCAATATAGCGGCGATTCCAGACCGGCTCGAACATGGGATTGGCGAAACGCATGGCGAGAATGTTCTGGACCGTCTCCTTGCCGAGGAAGTGATCTATTCTGAAGATCTGCTTTTCTTCGAAATACCCTGCAAGCGCCTGATTGATCGCACGGGACGATTCGAGATCGTGACCCAGCGGCTTTTCCACGACTATCCTCGCCCTATCCCGGTTCTTCGCAAGGCCGGAAGCTCCCAGCCCCCGAGTAACCGGCTCGAAGAGAGCGGGGGGCGTGGCGAGATAGAATATCTGTTCGGCCTGCCCAGCCCATGCCTTTTCCTGGGCTGACAATTTTTCTGCGAGATCGTAGTAGCTCGCGTCGCCCACGAGATCCGCCTGAATGCACCGGATCTTTTCCGAAAAGGACGCCCATGCCGCGTCTTCGGGGGAGCCGCGCCTCGAATACTTGGCGATGCTCTCGCGGTAATGCGCGACAAGCGCGGACGAATCGGAGGAAGCCCTGTCGACTGCAAACAGCATGAAGCGGGGCGGCAACTGTCCATCGAGGTGGAGGTTGAAGAGCGCCGGCAGGATCAATCTCGAGGAAAGGTCGCCTTCCGCGCCAAAAAGGGTAAACAGGACATTCTGGTGGCTTTCCATCTGCACATTATTCTCCCTGTCATGGCAATCTGATATTCTTGCGGGGCAATGGATTTTGGATGCCTTCGGGCAAGGATAGTTCAATTGAGGAAATACAATGAAGGCTAAGGTGAAGATCGAGATCGAATTGTCACAAGAAACAGTGACATGGCTGAACATCCTTGTCGAGGAGAGGCCCGCAGCGAGCCCTATACCGGATTCCCTCAAGGGACTCGTGGAGCAGATCGCAACCCATTTTGCAGAAGGAATCCGGCGCCCGGGTTCATGGGAGCGCGAGATGGTGAACATCATGGGATACGATAAGGCCCTGACGGGTTACGAAACAACGCTGCCAGGCTACGAAAACGCCTGATTCCCCACCCCAGTCAAAACCGGGCAGAACCCCGGCTTGCCTATCCCGGGACCGGATAGTAACATTCAGCCCATGAATCTCCCCATGCTTCCCGTTTCGCATCCATGATGTCCGGCTTGCCGGGCGGGCGCTGGCGCATCTTCTTCCTCATCGTCACGGCTTACCTCGTGACGGGCGAACCGGCACTGCTGCTGGCGGAGTTCTCCGGGTACGCCGCCCCCATATTTCCCCCAGCCGGCATCGCCGTGGTTTTCTGCTTTGCGATCGGCTTCGAAATACTCCCCGCGATATTCGTAGGCGCTTTCCTGCTCAATTTCTGGATCGGATTTTCCAAAACCTACCATTTCGGCCCGGTTGAAATCGCATCCGGCCTCTGCCTGGCAATCGCATCGACTCTCCAGGCCGGAATCGGGGGATGGGCGCTGAGGCGGTATGTCGGCTACCCAGCACCGCTCGACAAGCTCGCCGACATTGCGCGCTTTCTGGTCATCATCCCGCTCGTCTGCCTCACCAGCGCGTCCCTGTCGACCCTGTCGCTTCACTGGCTTGGCACCCTGGACGCCTCCGAAGCGCGGACAGTATGGGGCGCCTGGTGGCTGGGCGACACGCTCGGGGTGTTGATGGTTTTTCCGCTGGTCATGACCGCCTTCGGAGAACCGCGGGATCTCTGGAAAAAAAGGGCGCTTACGGTTGTGCTCCCGATGTCTGCAGCTTTTGTCCTGTTTGTCCTGGTGTTCCTCCAGACCAGCCGATGGGAAAAAGGAGAAGCGCTTTCCGAATTCCGTCTCGAATCCCAGAAGGCGACTGAGGTGATCCACGCCCGCCTGAACGCGAGAGCCGCCCTGGTCGAAGCAGTGCGTGCCCTGATGACGGGAACTGACGAAATCAGCCAGAGTGAATTCAGCCGCTTCAGCAAGGACATCCTGTCCCGCTATCCGACCATACAGGCGCTCGCATGGGCACCCAGCACTTCCCCTCAATACCCCGTTGTCCTTCTGGAGCCGCCGGCAGCAGACGGCTTCCCGAATCTCGATTCGAACCTGCAATGGCAGGAAGCCCTCCTGAAAGCCATGTCGACAGGTCAGCTCGTTGCGACCGCCCCGACAGGAAAAAATGACCAGGTATTGCTCATGCTCAGGGTGAGGGGGCGCTATCAGGGCGTCGTGTTCGCCATCCTCAACATGGGAGAATTGCTCACCAAAGTGGTCAATCCCCAGAACGGGGCCCTTTATGCAAGGCTGGCGGACCTGGACAGCGGACTTTCTCTCTATGACACCTTCCCTCATAACGCGAAAGCGCTTTCCAGAAGCAACTTCGAGTTCGGCGGCAGGAAATATGCCTTCGAGACGGCTCCGACGGCAGCCTATCTTCGCAATCACCAGACATGGGAAAGCTGGTCCGTGCTTGCGGGCGGGATTTTTGCCACAGGAATCCTGGGGGCTTTCCTCTTGCTCGGAACCGGCTATGCCGCCCGCATCGAGCGGGAAGTGAAGGAACGCACGGATGAGCTGAGGCAAAGCGAATTCCGCTACCAGCAGATGTTCGAGGAAAGCGCCGCAGTGAAACTCGCGCTCGATCCCGAGAACGGGAAAATCGTCGATGCCAACAAGGCAGCCGAAGAATTCTACGGCTACCCAAGGAGCCAGCTCCTGTCGATGAAGATAACGGACATCAATACCCGGCCCTGGGCTGAAATCTCCGCAGAAATCGAGAAAGCGGCGAATGAAAAGCTGCTTTGCTTCAACTTCAAGCATCGACTCGCCTCAGGGGAAATCCGCGATGTCGAGATTTATTCCGGGCCGGTCGATCTCGGCGGGAAAACGATCCTTTATGCCATCGTTCACGACATCACCGATCGCAAGAGAAGCGAGGAATCGCTCCGGCGATTCACCTCCATATTCGAGGCAAGTTCGGAGGCGGTAATGGTGGTGGATTCGAATAACCGCATCGTGGCAATCAATCCCGCCTTTAGCGATATCACCGGATATGCCCTGCACGAGGTTGAAGGAAAAAACCCGCGAATACTGGCCTCGGGCCAACATGACGACAGCTTCTACCGGGAAATGTGGCGCTCTCTCGAAACTTATGGCTACTGGCAGGGCGAAATCTGGGACAAGCGCAAAAACGGGGACGTTTTCCCGGAATGGCTCACCATCAACACGATTTACGACGAACAGGGCAACGTCCGGGAGCGCGTGGCGCTCTTCTCAGACATCATGTAAACGAGCGCGACATTTGGAGCAGATTTGCGTGATATTTGGAACGCAGGTCGACTAAAAAAGCCCACCCCCCATTAAAGCCGGTTCGTAATTCGTGATTACCAGTTCCCGGCTCTCCACGGGCTTGCCGTGGGCGTTGGCCACACTGTACTTAATACCGAGATCATGGATCACAAATCCCTCGAAAACATTCCGAATATCGGGATGATCGTTGATGCTGACCATGACCTTGCCGCTGCAGCTGCGCATCATTGCGGCCATCTGTTCGTATTGCTCGAACCCGAACGGCACACCATAGCCTTCGACCTGCCAGTATGGAGGGTCACAGTAGAATAAGGTATGCGCCCGATCGTAACGTTTGACGCATTCCTGCCACGCCAGATTTTCCAGAGTGGTGCCGCCGGCCAGTCGCAGGTGAGCGACAGAAAGATTTTCCTCGATCCGCAGCAGGTTGATCGCCGGTGCCGTAGTGGCGGTACCAAAGTTCTGGCCATCTACCTTGCCGCCGAAGGCATGCTGCTGGAGGTAGAAAAACCGTGCTGCGCGCTGGATATCGGTCAATGTCTCCGGCCTGGTAATCTGCATCCACTCGAACACCTTGCGGCTGGTTAGCGCCCATTTGAACTGGTGGACGAACTCCTCCATATGGTGCTGCACCACCCGGTACAGGTTCACCAGCTCACCGTTGATGTCGTTCAGGATCGACACTGGCGCCGGAACCTGACGCAGGAAGTAGATCGCCGCACCACCGCAAAACAACTCCACATAGCATTCATGCGGCGGGAACAGGGGGATCAACCGATCTGCCAGACGGCGCTTGCCGCCCAGCCAAGGGATGATGGGATTAGCCGGATTGTTAAGGATCACGCTCACCGTTGCTCTCTTCCTGGGCACCTAAGTGCACCGTTAAGAGGCTCGGCGGCCTTCAGTTCATTTAACGCCCCACATCTGGGGCACTTTATAGCCAGGAGACGATAATCTGCCTCGGCTAGTTTCTTGTTGCAGCCACTACAGCGTATTTCTTCCATGTTCCCGCCATCGCGTGATAAGCTTCCTCCCGCCGTGTGCACGGTGGCGGGCCTCGGCCAATCGCAGGCATGCTCTGCGGGAGGTGGCTGTCAGTGATGTTGATGCACCATTGACGGCCGCCCGTCTTTTCTTTCAAATTGCATCCAGCGCAGCAGCACCCGCTGTCACTGCAGAATCCACGTCAGCAAGAGTGCCAGCAGCTTGAATAGCGGTGTTTGCCGCTCTTCGCTGCTGCTCAATTTTAACGCCTACTGCGGCCCAGGCAGCCTGGGCCGCCAAAATACTGTCGGCCGCAGCTTGAGCTTGTGAGGCAGTCGGAGCCGCTCCATTGATTGCCTGAGCCTCAGCCTGCACCCAAGGATAATTGGCAAGATTCGCAACCGGATAGCCGGCCGCCTTGTAGTTGGCAGCATCAGCCGCTTTAGCCGCGTATGTTTCGGACTGGCCAGGTACCGTGGTGATATATCGGGTACGCGCCGACCCAGCATGCATATCAATCACAGCCTGACCGGATGTGCGAGCTTGGTCGAGCGTCGGTAGCGGTGGCGTCAACGCGAATCCAGTCGGAATCGCCCCAATTTCCGTCACCTCCTGCGTCGAACCTGTCGCCTGGTCGTAAATTGTCAGCCCCCTGTAGTCGGGCTGAAGCGCCCATGCGCCATTCGCGTAAACGGCAACTTCATTGGCGGCTGCCGACGGAGGCTGCGTTTCGGTCGAGTCGGCCGGCTCGATGTACGCACCTGGCTCAAGAGGGCTCTCCTGCGCTTGATAAATCCCCCTGTATTCGCCAGTAATCGGATCAAATAGGTAGACTGTTTTCGGTGCCATGATATTTCCTCTTAGTATTTGATGGCGAAGTTGATGCGAGAACCCGCCGCCGTGTTTTGAGAGCCGCCTGTGGCGGAAGTATTCATTGCGCTGGAGGCGGCTGCGCTCATGGCAAACCCTCCAGAACCTGCGCCTCCAGTGGCACCCATATAATGCGAATGGCTTATCACCTGGCCAACCGTGGTTGTGCCGAGGTTAGAGTTACTCGCCAGCAACGTCCCATCCGCCGCGACATAGGGCAATCCGAAGGTTGTGCTCCCATCCCCCGCGCCCCAGGCGGTCCCGATGGCCGCGAACAGGTTTGCGTAGGTCGATCTGCTGATATTCGTGGCGGAGAGTGGAAGCTGAAGGTATCCCGCCGGAACGGTCGCCCCTGCGAATCCGATGATGGTGCCGGGCTGCACCCCAGAAGCCAGCGGCGCAAACAGGGCGGCGGCTGCGGCCTCGGAGAGCGCCTGGCTAGGCACGATCCCCGTTATCAAAAAGCCGCCCACGGTCGCATCGTAAACAGCCGATGCCACGCCGCCAGCAGGGGCATCTCCGGCGACGAGGGCTGCTCCCTCGTCGTTGAGCAGGGGGACCACGCCAGCTCCAGCATCGATGGTAGACGCGCCGGTGTTGGAATGTGCAAATTTGAGCCGAATCGACAGGCCGTTTGTGTATGCCGAGATCGCCGGGCTGAGCGCGATTACATAGGCATTTGCAACACCTGTATCGAGCGCATAATTTCCCGACCTGACCTCGATGAGGCTTTCGATTGCCTGCCTCAGCTGGGTCCGGTCAGCACCCGATGCGACGAGGCCCACGCCCTCGATGACCGAGAGGATCTCCTCTTGTACGTTGTTGAACCACTCGTAACCCGGGATGGTCGCCGGAGTTGCAGCAACCGGGTCGCCGCCGGTAAAGTACCCTGGGGTTCCTCCGGAAGGAGGTGCCGGAAGAGCCGACACAGCCGTAGACCTGCTTACTCTTTGCATATTTTCACCTTATGAATATGAGAACAAAACAACGGATTCGGCAGGCTTCAATGCTGTAATAGCGCACTCCAGCCGGGCATTTCCCCACACCTGCAAGGGCATTTCGCAATCCAGTTCGCAGGTTTCCTCGTTGATGGAATTGAGCGCTGAATTGACCTGCCACGCAAAGCGCCACACCTCATCGAGCACACCGGATTCGCACGCCATTTCACAATCGTATGGGGTGAACGTGGATATGGAAATCTGGAAACCCATTGCAGCTGCCAGCTTTATAAAATAGGGCGTGCTTTGCCCTCCCATGCTCGTCAATATCCTTACTACCTCGAATCGTCTTTCCAGAAAAGTGAGCGATTCGGCTGGCGTGCAATTGTCCGGAAGACCGAGCACACGCTCCCAGTCAGGAAGGAGCTCTACAAGCGAATCCGGAAAAAGCTCTGCCAGCAAATCGTCGCATCGTTGGTCGAAGCGAGAAAATTCCTGGGCAAATGCAGCCATGAGCTGACCAATGACAGAATCAGGGTTCCTTGGCCACGCAGGCCCGGCAGGAAGCAGCGCCATGAGCATCTCCTGATACTGATCTGCCGTCATAGCCATGTGACGACCCCCATCGTAGTCATTTGACCGGCGGCCGCCACCACATTTGCGGCCGGAGCCACGAGCACGTTGTCCGTTTCTCCTGCGGCAAGTGAGATTGCCTGGCGGATATGCGACAGGAGCAGCGTTCCGCCCGGAATGGATTCCCGCGTCAGCAGGTCCGCCAGCTCAGCCTCGACAGCAGCCTGCACTGCAGCGGTATTCGGGGTCAGCTGAATGGCAAAATCAAGCGGCGTTGCGACTGGAGCAAAAACCGAGAGCTGCCCGGCCGCGATAACTGAACAGCGACCGGCAATGTACGACTGAACCGCTGCTACTGTTTGAGCGCTCGGGATTGGACCTCCGGGCGCATTATCTGTCACCACAAAAACCGCGACTGTTCCGACGCCCAGGTAGCTGGGCATACACCAGGCGCGCGTAACGCCGGAAATATCTGTCGCCCAATTTTCGTAATCGTAAGTCGCGCCTCCCTGCGCCGGCTGCTTGAGCCTGGTGATTAGGCGAGCACGAACAGAGTCGATCGTTTCCACATCGAATCCGTTCGCGAGGCCGGCAGCTCCGACGGTTGCCGTGCCTGAAATGCCGCTCACCGGAGATACAAGCGCTAGCTGCGTCCCGGCCAGAGAATTTCCGGCAGATCCGGCGACGACTGCCGTCACGTTGGCTGAGACGAAACCGCCGATCACAACCGCATCCGCGTCGACGGTGAACTCTGCCCCGTCCGATCTCTGCATAAGCGTCCCGGCCGGGAGCGTATAGTCATTTGTCCCGGGCAACGTCACCGGCCCCTGGGCGAATGTCGCAGGCTTTTGCGGGACATCCAGATAAATATTCGCCTGCCGCATGAGGATGTCAGGGTCGCACGTATCCGGAAGAATCTGATTCGCCACCCAGGAAAGGCCGCCATAAAGTTCGTGCATGCCCCCTGCGTGCACCCTGGCCAGGACATTGAGATTGCTGCGCCGCAACGTGGCATCGGCTCCTGGCATCCTGGTGGCGATATCGGCAACATCCCGATCCACCAGATCCTGAAGTAGTGGTCTTACCCAGGGCATCAGCTGTTACTCCATAAAGACTCGAATTTGAATTGCTGCGGGCTGGCCGCCGGCGGAAAAATCGAAATGAATTCGCCAAGCACTCCGGGGCGCACGATCACAGCGTCGACGCTGACACTGGCAGCTACCCCATCGTCTATGAGCCACTGGAGCGCCTCTTGATCGTATTCCTTGAGGCGATTGAGCACGCTCTGAAGCTGCTTTTCTCGACTCAAAAGCCAGCGCCTGGAGCCGATTTTGTCACCCGGCACCACCGGGTAGTCGTCACCCCACCAGCCGCGGAGATCGCTCGATGCCGAAGGCAGAACATCATCTGGGTTCGCGCGCCGATCGGTGAAAAGCGACAGGATGACCGAAGTCTGCAGACCATCGTCGACGAGGAGCCCGAGACTGTCCGTGGCATAGTCTGCGCCGTGGGTAAAATCGATGAATACCGTCTGAATATCGCTCATAGCGTCTGATTGGAGGTGCTTGTAACGCCGCCCTGGGGGTCGTTATGATCGTGACCGTCTGCCCAGCTCCTTATCCCGCTCATCGAGATGGGAGCCGCTGAAGTGGCGAGTCCGGTTATTTCGCTATCCGAAGTAACGGAGCCGTCGACCTGGAGCGCGCCGGTGAGATGCGTGAGGGGCGTGTCCAGCGTCGCCTCAGGGGTGTTCGTGATCAAGATAGGCTTTCCGGCGCCATCCACGACGATTCCACTCCGGGTAAGGTGCACCTTCTGACCCTGATCGTCGTAGAGGGCCGCCTCTCCATTCGCCAGACCCTTCAGCCTGTAGCGGCGGTCGTCCACGGCAATGACGATGCCATGATCGTGATTGCCTCCGACTGATACCATCACCCCCTCCGCCCCCTGGAACGGCACTGAAGTAAAGCCGTATTCCTGGAAGCGTTCTACATTGTCGCGGGTCTCGCCATCCAGTACGGTAATCTGAAGCCGCTGCATCTTGAACGCATCGCTGACAATGTCGACGACACATCGGCTGACCATCAGCATGACTCTGCGGTGCGTCGGTGCGATCAGTTTCTGTATCGTGGAAATCAATTCCAGACCTCTCCTTGCGGCACGGTAGAAATATTCGACTGGTAGTCGGACCCGGCGTTCGCCTGCAGCCAGCGCTGATTGTCGCCCCGCACTCGCATCGCTGCGCCCTGCCGCGATTTGATCGAGATCTGCTTCCCTAGGCGCGTTGCCTGCACGCCGGCGAGCAGGTCGAAGGCTTCCGGGCGGCACACCTCAAGCTCGGCAGTCGTTCCGTTCTCGCCCAGGTGATAGGTGACCGAAACTATGAGCAAATCGAGATCTGCGTATAGCTTCGGCGAGCGCAGCCTGACTATCGTATTCTTCGTCCAAAGGCCGACATCGTTTTTCCATCCCTGCACGGTGACGGTGGCCCGTCCGGAGCGTCCAATTCTGACGTTCTTTTCCCATGCGGCGCGCTGTCCGAGCGTGGCCACGTGCCCCTGATCCTCAGCCAGGATCACTATCGGGCGATAGCGGTCGATATACGTGTCGTCTGCGGTCCCGGCCGCACCGGCAGCCTGGGTAGGATCGCCGCCGTCGTAGTTCCTATACTGGCCTTTGACGATGTAATGAGAGAACCGCTCTTTCCAGGAAAATTTACCCTTGGCGTGCTTGATATTGACCCCCTCGACAAGGTCTGCGCCGGCACGGGTCTGGCCAGCTCGGGTAATGATGAGATTTCCCAGTCCATCAGAAGTCAGCAGAACGGCACGCATGCGCGCTGCGCGATCGAGCGTTTCAAAAGCTCGCTCGCCTTCCTGTATGTTGAGCGTCGGGAAGGGGGCTCCCACATCGACCTGGGCAATCACCTTGATGCCGAACGGTGTACAGACATCGGCGGCGATCTGGGTCAATGTCCTGCCATTCCACTGACCGGAAGCGTGAATTGCAGAGCAATCCACAAGATCTTCGGTCTTGTCGCGCCCCTCGATGTGAATCGTGTGCGAGTTCTCGTCGTACTCTGGCTCGAGATCGTCTATATACCCGGACATGACGGTTTGACCATCGAGGAGGATCTCGACCGGATAGCCCTGCAGCGCAGGCGCAGGCAGATCAACACCTGGCCACCTGTCGGTGATGGTGACGGAGAACGTGCCGGAGATCTGCTCGATGCTGGTGCGGATCTCGGCTTTTTGCCACCCGCCGAATATGGCGCCGTTTACCTTGAGCTCTACCACCCCATCAGACATAGAGCGCCTCCAGTGGCACGCCACCGGGCACGAAGGCCGGGCGACGAATATTATTCCTGGCCACGAAGTCGAGCTCCTGGGTGGAGTCTCCGTAGACGCGGTAAGCCGCTACCAGAGATGGCATCGTGATGGGGAGCGTCACCTGGGTCAGGGGCGCGAGGTTCGCGCCTCGCGCCGTAATGTCCCTCACCATCGCGACCTTCAGGCTGGCCAGGGCGACGTACAGATCATCGTCGATCGGGATTGGCTGGCCGAAGGAATTGACGGATGTGGATTCCATTTCGGTATCGAGGTAGGTGGACAGGCTCTGTTCCATGCTGAGCGCGTCGTTGTAGCTCGTAAAAGTGATTTGGCTGCTGGCCCGCACCCCCTCGATGATCGCAGTCCTGCGCACCAGGTCGACAACCGCAGCCTGATTGATCGACTGCTGGATTCTCGACGGCGTGGCGAGGGATGTCGGCTGCACCGCTATCACAGGAGGGGTCCCGGCCACTTCCTTTCCGGCCCCGAAAAATGATTTGAGATTATTGAAGGCGTAGGATGGGTTCGAGAACAGCGACTCTACCCCGAAAATCTGGCTCTGAATGGACCCGCCCAGAGTTTGAGGAGTGGCCATGAGCGTGGTGAGCGACGAGGAGAGGTTTCCTGAGGAATTAAGCAGCTCGGAAAGCAGGTTGCCGCCTTGGCCGAACTGAGCCACCGAATTGATGGCGCCCATCGCAGAATTGACCGCAGCCTGAGAGGCTGTTGTCACAAAATCCACGGCCCCGACGATATTGAACTTGTTGGCGAAACTGTTCTGCGCGGCCGCATTTGCCGAATCGGCTGCATTGCCGACCAGCGCGCTCGTATCAGGCTTGGCTGAGGGCTGCGCATTGTTCCCCGCCTCGATGAAGTTCATCATGAAGCGCGCTATTCCGCCTTCCTGCGCCGATTCGATGATGGTGGCCGGGGTCAGGAGAGCGACATTCAGCGTGCCGCGGTAAGGATGGACCAAGGTGCCAGGGCCGGATTGCTCCAGGGCGGCAATCAGGCTGTCCCTGGCGGCCATGTAATTTGGGCCGATCACATAGGCTTCCATCACGAAGCCTCTTGCCTTGCGCCCCAGATCCTCGACATAAGGAATGTCTCGCTGCGGGTATTCGTGCAAAACGGCTCGACGCCCCTGCTGACTTTCTGTGCGGAAGGTGTAGAAAGGCACACCCCGAAAGGAAGCCTGTCTGAGCTGCGTTCTCCATGCGGAAACGCTCATTGCGTCACCATCGTGTTGCCGGCATAGGCGTTGAAGTTAACGCCGGGCTGGGAGGATTTAACGGACACTACCGAGGGGCGTCCATCAGAATCGATCTTGATATGCAGCGTCCCGGAGAGCTCGGTCCTCCTGTGGGATATCCGATCGATCTCTTTGGCGTGGGTCTTGTCATACAGCCAGCCGCCAAACGAATCCTCCTTGCCGCCGGTGGCAACCGAAGTCCCCTTGTCAATCAGCCAGTTAAAACCCCCTCCTATGCCCTGGCCGATCTCCCATGCCGCTGTCAGGCCAAGCAACCCCCCGACACCTTTGGCAATTTTTGATCCGACGCCCTTCGCGGGCGGTTCCCCGGAAACGCCCCCGGAGGGCATTCCCCCCATCTGTTCGGGAGTAAGACTCATGTGCTGGTTGACCACAAATACCGGGAGTGGGATCGGCATGCCCGCGCCAATACCCGCGCCCATCGCTCCCTTTTTCCCTTTCCCAAGACCAAGAACGCCTCCGATCACAGAACCGGCCCTGGAAAATGCTGCAAGCGCAAGCGCCGCGCCTCCGATGGCAATAGCAAGCCCACCAAAAGCCAGGGCACCCAATCCCACAACCCTGGCCAAGGTCTTATGGTCGTCGACAAACTTCTGCAGCGGCCCCCCGGTGATCTCGTTGAGCTTGGTGATATAGGGCTTGAGAAAGTCTACCAGGGGGCCGCCGAAAGCGGCCAGGAGGTTGGTTACGGTGCCCGTGAGAGCCTCCCAGGTGTTTTTGGCTGACTTGGTGGCGACGTCGATCCGCTGCATGATGTCCGCCTGCTTTTCCATCAGATCGATCTTGGACTGGAGTCCGTCACTGCCCATTTTCACCATCTGGGCAGCTACACGCCCCCCTTCCATACCGAAAAGCCTGTTGGTCACAAAGAGCTGCTCTTGTTGACTCAACACGCGCAGCTTTTGCATCTGCGCGACAAGATTTTCGATGCCCTCGAACTTCCCCTTTTTATCGAAAAAGTTCAGGTGAATACCGAACTTGGCAAGCTCGGCATTCGTTTGACGCATGGGGAGGCTATGACGCTGCAGCTTGGTCTGCATTTGACCGATCTGATTGAGCATCTGGGCGAAGTTGGTGCCGAATACCGAGCCATCCATACCCTGTTGACGAGCGTAACCCTGCAGCACGAGCATCTTTTTAGCGTTTTCGACACCAGTGAGCCCAAGTTGATTCAGTGTCGACCCGCTGTAAGCAGCCGCGTATTTGATATCGTCAGGATTCAAGCCGAAGGCGAATTTTGCCTTCTGTGTGAGATCCGCCATTTTTGTCAGCTCAGTAGAGGAAAGCCCGTAAGCTTCGCGGAACTTGGCCACCATTTCGGCGGCATCCTCGGGAACCATCTTCAGGATAACCGAAAGGTAGGAGGCTGCTTTTAGCCCCCCGTTCACCACAGAGTCGATGGCGGCGCCCTGCTCGAGGAGTGCCGTGGCGGCATTCGTGAAGTCGGCCGTGGTCCCTGGCAGTAAATTTCCGAGCTGGATCGCCTGCTTGTTGATCTCTGCGAACTGGGGTGGAATCTGTCCCAGATTATTCATCATGGCGATGCGAAGATTGGTGCTGGCTTCGTCCAGATCGGCAAATGCCTTGATGGGCTTTTCCATGATACCTGTCGCAATCATGCCGTTTGCGAGCGACGCTCGTCCGAGGCGATTCGCTTTTTCGGCGATTCGGTCGAGCTTCGTTCCAAACGCATCGAGCGAGCCGACGGCGCTGCGCATACCGCCTGACATCTGGTCCGTCAGTTTGAGCAATACGCCGATTTCGAGCATGTTCATGAATTCTCAGCCTGTTTCTGAATTCGAAGCGCCTGCGCTTTCCAGAATATAAGTTCCCTCGCGTCCATCCGCCACAACTCCGACGGCTGGAAGTGAAAAACGAAAGCGAGATCCCCTAAGAGGATTTCCCAGTCGTCTGGGAACTCGCCAAAAAACCGCCGACAACCTCCACAAGCGGCTGGATGTCGTCGATATCCAGCATGTCGAATACCGGGTCGGGGATGCCGCTGAGTTCTGCAGCGAGCTTGAAAATGAGATCGTAATTGTTGGCTGCCTGGCCAATGTTCCTCAGATCCCGGCCGACAGGGCGGCGCAGATCGATCGATGAGTAGGTAACGTCCCCCAGGGTGATCGGGTGGGCGAGGGCGATGGATTTGGCGATGGCTTGGGCCATGATTTTCTCCTAAATTCGTAAATATCAGCTCGAACGCACGCAGGCCATTCCCTCGAATCTGAGGTGAACCTCTCCCTTGCTGAGCTCGGGCGGCTTCGCGAGCCAGGACTGGGACAGCGAGTAGGTTTGACCGGTGTCGGTCTGGAAGACCACCGACTCTATCGAGTAGGCAGCAATTGCCTCGAGATCGGTTGCGGCCATGTGCGAGATGGTGCACTCGATGAAGGGGATCTCGGTAGCTTCCATGTATCCGTGCACCCCGCTATCTCCCTTGACGCCGGTGCGCGTAACGCCGCCGATATCCAGCTTCGCTCCCTCCTTGGAGGCAAGCCTCTGGCCATTGACGGTGACGAATACGCGCCCCGTAACCTGATTCGGATTTGCCATGTAAGCTCCTTACAGAATGAATTGAACGGATGCGGCGAACACCCTGAACTGGTTGACGATATTCGGCGGGATCACGGCATTCACCTGATCGACGTTGGCTGTCGAGCGAACCACCAGCAGATCCTGCTTGAACTGAGCCAGATTCTCGATGAGACCGGCCTGCTCAAGATCCGACGCCAGCTGCACCAGCTCGGCCGCGATGATGCTTGGAGTGACGATTGCCTGTCCTGGCGCGAAATT
>Ga0207433_10003356_pt1 | contig 31039 bp, 34 predicted proteins | sample YelNatPaOPGAMG01_FD_187559 | JGI IMG/M metagenome (GOLD analysis project Ga0207433, IMG submission 187559) | Hot spring thermophilic microbial communities from Obsidian Pool, Yellowstone National Park, USA - OP-RAMG-01 (SPAdes) (version 3) | ecosystem: Environmental > Aquatic > Thermal springs... | reverse complement strand
TTAATAAAGCCCACGCCTCAGAAAGGTAATGTATCTTATACAAAAAAATTTAGTAAAAGCGATGCATTTGTAAATTTTGAATTAGATGATGCTGAAGCTGTAGTTAAAAAAGTAAAAGCTTTTTTAGGTTACTTAGAAGCATTTTTTCGCTATAGAGGTAAAATTTATAAAATACTAAAGGCTAGCATAGTAGATAAAAATGGAGTGCCTGCAACTGTCATAGAGGCTAATAAAAGTTCTTTGGTAGTTGCATGCAAAAACAAAAGCGTTAGTATTCAATTAATTAAACCAGAAGGTAAAAAAACTATGCCAATAGAAGCCTTTTTAGCTGGTCATAAAATTCAATGTGGTCAAAAGCTAATCTAGAGCGTTTTAGTTTTATTTTGACGCCTATTTTACTTATTCTATCATTTTATTACTCTTTTATTTCTTTTGTTGCGTTTGTTCCGTTTTTAATCTCACTTAAATCTCTAAAGGATACTAGGGTATTTGCAAATGTGCTTTTAATTACAACTACTACTTTTGTACCATTTTTTTTATTTTTATACATCGGATTATTAAAGGGCATTTATGTTTATAACCATGTGCCGTTTTTTTTAGCCTTTTTTATGTATTTGGGCGTATGCATATACCAGCTAATGTATACATTTTTGCCGTTTTATTTAGTAAAAAAATTCAAAATTAGTTTTGTTTTGCTGCCTTTCTTTTTTATTGCTTTTGAATATTTGCGCTCAATTGTGCTATATGGCGACCCTATTGGCAATGTTAGTATGTTTGTTTACAACATGCCGTTTTTTATTAAGGATGCAAGCTGGTTTGGTTCGTATTTTGTTGGTCTAAAGTTGTTGTTTGTCAACATTGCAATGTATTACTTGTACAATAAAAAAATACAACAGCCTATTGTAATTTTTGGCTTTATTGTATGTTTGTTTTTTGTCGTTAACTTGCCTGCAAAAAATGGTTCTATTGCAAAAACTATAGCTTTAATTCAAGGCAATATACACCAGTCTCAAAAATGGGATAGCGCTATGCTAGTAAACAACCTTAATGTTTATATTAATGCTACACTCAGTACAGATGCTGATCTTGTTGTGTGGCCAGAAAGCGCCTACCCTTTTTTGTTTAGCAAGAGTGATTTTGATAAATTTTTGGGTAAATACAAAACGCCTATTATTTTTGGTGCACAAACTCAAAGAGGCAATAATTATTACAATTCCGCAGTTTTTTTTAACAACAAAAAATTTGATTATTATGATAAACATGAGCTTGTGCCATTTGCCGAATTTATTCCTCTTAGGAAGTATTTGAGCTTTATTCCAACCGTTACAAAATTTGGTAGTTTTACGCATGGCAAAAGGTTTACACTTTTTGATGTTGATGGTTTAAAGACCGCATCGATTATTTGTTACGAGGAAGATTTTGAACAGATATCAAGAACTTTTAAAGATTTAGGTGCAAGATTAATTGTTGTTATAACCAATGATGCGTGGTTTAGCCATACACCCACATTCCATCTGTTTTACAGAGATGATTTTTATAGGGCTATTGAGAACAATATTTATGTAGCACGTTGTGCAAATACAGGGTTTAGTATGATTGTAAGCCCATCTGGCACAATAATTTCGAGTCTGAAACCCTATACTTTTGGCATTTTAAAGGCAAAAATTACATTTAACGACAAAAATTCAACGGTATTTGACAGGTATGGACACTATTTTACGCAAATTAATCTAATTTTTACTGGAATTTTACTTTTAATATTTATCTTTAGAAAGAAAAAGGCAGCCTAAAGCTGCCTTGCTTGACACCTTTTGTGCACAAAAAGTCTCAACGTAACTTATTTTGTTGCGTTTGTTGAGTTTGTTGCGTTAGCTGGTGCAGCTGTTGCGTTTGTTGAGTTTGTTGCGTTAGCTGGTGCAGCTGTTGCGTTTGTGGCGTTGGTTACATTCGTTGTGTTAGTTGTGTTGGTTGCATTCGTTGCCTGTTTTTTCTGGCAAGATGCAAGTGTTAAACTTGATGCTACAACCACTGCTAAAGCTGCTACTTTGAAACTTTTGCTGAATAAGTTTGACATTGTCTAAAACCTCCTCAAATGTCACTCTTAGATTAAGGTAATATACACAAAAAATACAAATTTGCAAGAAAAATCTAATGCTATTTTGCATTGATAAAAAGGCAAAAGCTAAAGTTTGACTAATTTAGCTTAACTTATATAATCAAATTTATGGAGGTTTTTTATGGGTTATGTTTTAGGCGTAATTGGGCATTCAAATGTGGGTAAAACAACTTTAATAGAGCATCTTATAATAGAGTTAAAAAAAGATAATAAGGTTGTGGGTGCTATAAAGCACGATGCCCACGATTTTGAGATAGACCATAAAGGCAAAGATACATACAGGTTAAAAGAAGCTGGCGCCTCAAGCGTTGCTATTTCATCTAAAAATAAGTGGTCACTAATTCAAGATGTTGAGGCAGAAAAACCACTAAAAGCAATTTTGCCTTTTTTTGATAGTTGTGATTATGTTTTTGTAGAAGGCTATAAGCTTGAAGATATACCAAAAATAGAAGTCTATAGAAGCGAGTTTAACTATACTCCGCTTGTAAAAAGCGGTATAAAAAATGTAATTTTAGTAGTTACGGATGTAGCGCAAGACTATTTTGGCGTGCCTACACGATACATTAGCGACTATGAAGGTATTGTGGAGTTTATAAAGCATCATGAGCATGTTTCGAAGATGAAAAAATGAATATTTTGCAAATTGAGCCTGCCTTTTCACTTTCTGGTGGCGCTAATCAAGTTGTGCTAAACACAAAAGAGTTAATCAAAAGAGGCCATAAAGTTTACCTTGCAACACTTAAAAATTCATATGTGTACAGGCAGCTTGCTTCTTACTGTGAAATTATTGAGATTGATGAAGACAACTCTTTGGCAGCTAAAACCATTAGAAATTTTTTGCAAAAAGAGCATATTGATATTATACATACGCACCACCCAAAAGGTCATGCGGTAGGCTTGAAGTCTGTTTCTTTTGCTAAAAAAGAAAAGCTTGTAGTTCAGCGCGGTGTTATTTTTACACCACAAAATTTATTTAAATATCTAAACCCAAAAATTGATACGTATGTAGCAAACGCTAAAGCCGTAGAACAGTCTTTGAGAAAAATTTTTGTTAGTAAAAAGAAAATTCATATAATATACAGCGCTATAGATGAAAAATCTCTTGAAACTGTAGATAAAAAGACCGCAAGGGATTATTTGGGGTTGGATGGTTTTGTATTTGGAGTTATTGCTAATTATTCTGTTTATAAGGGTCACGATTTGCTGCTCGATGTTTTTGCATTATTAAAACTTGATGCAAAACTTGCGCTAATTGGCAAGGATACACATAGTCTTTTAGATAAATGCAAAAAACTTGGCATATCGGATAAAGTTAAAACATACGGTTTAATTGAAAACGCTGGTAAATATATGAGTGCTTTTGATTATTTGGTTGTCCCATCTTTGCAAGAAGCATTATCAAATGTTATTATAGAGGCTTTTTTTAGAAAAGTGCCCGTTATTGGCACTAAAATAGGTGGCATACCAGAGTTACTTGAAAATAACAGGGGAATTTTGGCTGAACCCACAAAAGAAGGTTTGTTGAAGGCTTTAAACAAAGCTTATCAATCTAAAGATAATAGTTATGTTGATAATGCTTATCAATTTGCGATAAATAATTTAACAATACAAAAAAAAATAGACAAATTGGAAAAGCTCTACGAAAGGCTTGTTTCACAATGAAATGTATTTATAGATTGCTAAGATTGCTGCCATATAGCATAATAAAGGCGATATTTGGTTTTGTAGCGGTTTTAATGTACTTTGCTCTAACAAGCAGGCGAAAAATTGGCTTAAAAAATATTGAGTTAGCTTTAGGTGTCGATAGAGCCAAGGCAAAAAAGATACTTTTTAACACTTACTTGTATTTTGCAAGGATGGTTTCGCTGAATGTCAAACATTTGGGCGATAAAAAATTCATAGAAAAGCACTTTAGAATAGAAGGTCTTGAAAATTTTGAGGAAGCTTTATCTCACAACAAAGGTGTAATGTTTACTACAGCACATTTTGGCAATTTTGAGATGCTTGTGTGCGGTTTTGCTATTTTAAAGCGGCCTATCAATGTTATGGTAAGGCCGCTTGACAATAAAGCATTGGATAAATTGGTTTTAGACATAAGGCAGTCTTGTGGCAACAGGGTTGTTTCGGCAAGGCTCTCAACATTTGATTTTTTAAAAATGCTCCAAAATCGGCAAATAGTTGGTATATTAGCAGACCAATATGGGGGCTCTAAAGGATTAGAGGTAGAATTTCTTGGTAGAAGTGCAAAATCTTCAGAAGGTATAGCTCTTCTTTCTTACAAAAACAAAACGCCTATTTTGCCCGCTTATCTAAAGGAAGAAGACAAAACATACACGATTGTTATTCAAAAACCTATATATCCCACAGATGAGCCGTTTAAACAAGCTATACACACGATTATGCGCAGTATTTATGCAGAATTTGAGGAATGGATAAAAAAAGAACCTACAAAATACCTATGGATGCACAATAGATGGAAAACATAGCGGTCTTTTTGGACAGGGATGGTACTATTATTAGGGATCCAGGCTATCTGAAGCGTTTTGAGGATATCAGGGTTTTGCCAAACATAAAAAAATCTTTAAAAATATTTAAACAATTGGGCTACAAGATTATTGTAATTACAAATCAATCGGGCATAGCAAGGGGTTACTTTAGCAAAGAGTTTGTTCAAAAGACTCATGAGATAATAAATAAGCGTTGCGATAATTTGATAGATGCTTTTTATGTTTGCCCACATTTGCCAGAGGATAATTGTGCTTGTAGGAAACCAAAAACAGGCTTAATTGACCAGGCAATTGTCGATTTTAGTATAAAAAAAGAAGGTTCTTTTGTAATAGGTGATAAAGAATCGGATATTGAACTTGGTTTAAATGCTGGTATTGAGCCTATACTAGTATTAAGCGGTGAAGGCAAAAAGTATAAATCAAACACAAAAGCTTCATATGTATTTAAAAATTTATACGAGGTGGCTCTATGGATTTACCAAAAGGCTTCTATGGCATAACAATGGAAAGTGATAGCATTGGCACTTGTAAAAAATTAATAGAGTTTGGTGCAAAAATGATACAGTATAGGGCAAAAAACCTATCGAGCAAACAGATGCTTTACGAAAGCCTACAAATAAGAAAACTGACAAAAGAAGCTAATGTTTTAATGATTGTAAACGATAGGCTAGATATAGCTTTAATTTCGGGTGCAGACGGTGTGCATGTGGGTCAAGATGATATACCGCCTTCATATTTGAGGAAGGTTGTTCCAAAAGGTTTTATTATTGGTTTATCAACGCATTCACTAGAACAAGTGTTAGATAGAGAAATTGAGTTTGTAGACTATATTGGCGTTGGTGCTGTATTTGAAACAAGCACAAAAGATGCAGTGGTAATTGGCATAGATCTTGCAAACAAAATGGTAAAATCTTCAAAAAAACCAGCCTATCTTATAGGAGGTATAAAATTATCCAATATTGATAGCATAAAACATATTGGCGCTTATGGCTTTACAAGCATAACGGATGTGTTGTATAATGATTATGGACATTTTTTGGAGATGTTAAATAAGTGGAACAGTTAATTGATCCTTTTGGCAGAAAAATAGATTATATAAGAATATCCGTAACAGATAGATGCAACTATAGATGTGTGTACTGTATGCCACTTGAAGGTGTATCATTTAAGGATATGAGCGAGATTTTGACTTATGAAGAAATAGCTTTGTTTGCAAAGGCTGCATTCGAGCTTGGTGTTAGAAAAATAAAATTAACGGGCGGTGAGCCTTTAGTTAGAAAGCACATTCACAAGCTTGTAGAAATGTTAAGAAATATAGGCTATAGCGACATATCTCTTACTACAAATGGCAGTTTACTCAAAAACTACGCAAGATTATTAAAGGATAGTGGTTTAGCAAGGGTTACTGTAAGCCTTGATACTCTGGATAAGCAAAAATTTAGAGCAATTACTAGATTTGGCAGCATTGATGATGTTATAGAGGGTTTTGATGAGCTTGATGCGGTTGGTTTTACAAATACAAAAATTAACAGCGTTGTTATGCGCACATACAATATTGACTGCATAGAAAACTTGCTTAACTTTGCACTGTTGCGCAATTATGAAATAAGGTTTATAGAGTATATGCCTACAGATTTTAATGAGGATTTTAAAGCAAATTTTGTCCCGATAGATGAAATAAAAAATATAATCCAACAACATTATTTGTTAAAAAGCACCAGCTATAAAACAAATGGTCCAAGCCAATATTGTGAAGTTGAAAATACTCGTGTTGGGTTTATCACACCGCTTTCGCATAACTTTTGCGCTTTTTGCAATCGTATTAGGCTATCTTCTGATGGCAACTTGATTTTGTGTCTTGGGCATGATATAAAAATTAACTTTAAAGAAGTTTTAAGACAAGGCAGCTTAAATCAAACAAAGGAACTTTTAAAAAATTCTGTATTAAGAAAGCCCAAGCAACACCAACTGCTTACGACAAACATTCATCAATCATTTTCTAACCTTGGAGGATAAAGGTGGAATTTACGCATTTTAACAAACAAAATCAACCCACTATGGTAGATGTATCCAACAAAGATCTAACACTTAGAGTAGCTCAAGCGCAAGCAATTGTAAAGCTCTCAAAGCAAGCTTACCTTGCAGTAAAAGAAGGTAGAGTTAAAAAAGGCGATGTGTTGGCTGTTGCAAGTGTTGCTGGTATAATGGGCGCAAAACAAACACCCCACTTAATACCAATGTGTCACCCTCTAAACATCGAGCAAATCAATATCGATTTTGAACTAAACGACGAAAATTGTACTATTAGAGTGGTTTCTACAGCTAAAATAACAGCCAAAACCGGTATTGAGATGGAAAGCCTGTGCGCTTGTTCAATTGCTGCACTTACCATCTACGATATGTGTAAATCGATTGATAAATCTATTGAAATAACAGATATTTATTTACTTAAAAAGAGTGGTGGCAAATCTGGTCAGTTTGAAAGGAAAACCTAAGCTGTAAAAATTTGCCTATTCTAATAAATTTGTTATAATAAACTTAGTTATGTACAAAAGTTTCAAAAAATGAAAGAAGAATTGTTTAAAAAGTTACCCATAATTATTTATAAATCTACGGTTAGTATAAAAGACGAAAGGGTAGAAATATTAAGCATTGATTTACTAGATAACGATTATATTGAAATCCTAACGGGTTATACAAAAGAAGAGCTATCAAGCCCAAACTTATGGTTCAGCAAAATCCATGAAGAAGATAAACCAACGATCTTAAGTAAATTGTCACTTTTAGAAAACAACGAATCGACAAGTTGCACTTATAGATTTTTGAGTAAAAATGGCTCTTATTTATATCTAAAAAATAATGTTTATATAACTGAAAAAAAAGATAATGTCTTTAAAAACATTGGCTTCGTAGAGAATTTAACGGATCTTTTTAATTTGCAGGCACAGTTGCAGGAATCATTAGAGCTATTCAAAGTACTATCTGAAGAATCACCCGTTGGCGTTTATATGCTTGGTAAAGATTCTTATATTTATGCTAATCAAAGGGTATTAGATATATTGGGGTATACTTTTGATGAAATCAAAAGTATAAAGCCTATTGATTTATTCTATAATGAATCAGAGAAAGTTAAAATAAATGAAATTTTACAAAAACGCTTTAGAGGCGAAAGATTTTCTACTAACTACAGTGAAATAAAGATGCTTAAAAAAGACAAGAGCATCATTTATGCCAATTTATTTGCAAACACAGTTAAATATAAAAACGAGTATACTGCGTTTGGTGTGCTTGTAGATATAACAGAACAAAAATTAATCGAAAAACTATATTTTGCACTAAAAGAGATAAACAAATTAATTACGCTTGAAAACAGTGAAGATAAATTGTTAATGTCTATTTGTAGGATCTTAGTGGAAAAATTGGATTTTGATCTTGTAAGCGTAGGATACATCGATGCTGGTAAAAATTTTGTCATAAAATATGCAAACGCTCAAAACGAAACAATTCTAAATGACTTTAAAACTTTAAAAATCTCCGCAGACAAAAAATTAGACTATGGACTTGGTGTTGTCTCAAGAGCGTTTAATTCTGGTGTAATCTCAATAGTCTCTAATGTAGAAAAAGATTTAGGTTTGCGCTTTTGGAGTGATTACTTTAAAAAACACAACATCCTATCTGCATGTGCCATACCAATCTTATTAGACGATAAGGTTAGGTATGTAATGCTTTTGCACTCAAAAATTGCTAATCAATTCAAAGAAAAGTATTTAGATATATTAAAAGAAATACAATCAGACATTAGTTTTGCCATCCAAAAAATAAAAGATCAACAGCATAGCTTTATGTTAGATGAGGCTATATGGTCTTCTTCTGAGTGGGTTGTAATAACAGGCGTTGATGGGACAATTGAGTATGCAAACAAAACGGTAAGCGATATATCTGGCTATAGTATTGAAGAATTAATAGGCAAAAAACCTTCTATTTTTAAATCGCTCTACCACAGCAATGATTTTTATAAAAATTTGTGGGACACCTTACTAAAGGGAGATAGCTGCAGTTGTACTTTTGTAAATAAAAATAAAAACGGAGAGTTGTTTTACCTTAGTTCTTTGATTATACCAGTAAAAATTAACGGTGAAGTAAGCCGATTTGTTGATTTGGCAAGGGATATTACAAAAGAAACAAAGCATCTTCAGTTAATCGAAAATTTATCAAGTATATATGCAACCTTGTCTGAGATTAATCAAATGCTCGTATACGAAACAAACGAAGAAATTATATTTGATAAAATAACAAAAATCCTTGTTGAGTACGCAAATTTTAAGATTGCTTATGTAGCCCTTGTTGATGAAGACAATAATCTTTATATAAAAGCCTCAAGTGTAAAAAGTCCAACTTACAGAAGTTTTTTAGATTTTGTATCCAAACAATTTAGTCTATTAAAAACGCTAGATAAAGATAAACTTGGTTTGTATAGCTTTCCTTTGTATAAATCTATCAAAAATAAACGCGTTTACATTATAAACGATGCAAGCACAAAAGATTTGAGGCCGTTTAATCTTGAAGCTGCTAAAATTGGTATTCACTCGTGTTGCTCAATACCTATAATCAAAAATAATCGATCAATTGGTGCTATTGTAGCTTTGTCTGATAAAATTAACTTTTTTAACAAAAGCATATTTAACTTACTAAAAGAAATAACTTTAGATATAAACTATGCACTGGATAATATAGAAAACCAACGCTGGCGCAATATTGTAATGCTTGCAATAGATAAAAATGAAAGTTTAATAGGCATAATGGATAAAAACTTTAATATTGTATATGTAAATGAAGCAGTCGAAAAAATTACAGGTTTTAAAAAAGATGAAGTTATTGGTAAACATCATTCTATATTTAGCTCTAAAACACACAGTAAGGAATTTGCAACAAATTTCTATGAAACCTTAAAATCTGGAAAAATCTTTTCTGATATTCTTACATATAAAACTAAAAGTGGCTCATTTTTTAATGCACTTGTTAGTATAGTGCCGTTTATTGAAAATAATCAAATACAGTACTATGTTAGCATAGCTAAAGACATATCAAAAGAAAAATCATTGTATGAAAAGATTAACTATCTAACAAATTTTGATATGATTACTGGTTTGCCCAAACGTCAGGCGTTTCTTGATTATATAGAAAGGTTTGTAAAACGCGCAGAAATTGAAAACAAAATAGGTGCAGTAGCCGTTATAAACCCCATTAATTTTGGTAATATTAACAAAGCCTATGGTTTTGAGTTTGGAAACCAAATACTCCAAGCAATAGCCAATAGGTTGGGCAAAACTATTAGACAGATTGATATAGTAGCCAAATTAGAATCAGATAAGTTTGCAGTTTTGATAAAAGACCTTTCGTTTGAAGAAGATAGTTTAGTCTTAATGGTAAACATTATAAAGGTGCTTTCTGATGATTACAATATAAATGGCAATACGGTAAAGCTTTCGTTTAACGCAGGCATAAGTTTATACCCAAAAGACTCAAAAAATTCAAAAACGCTATTAGAAAAAGCAGAGATTGCTGTGACAGACGCCAAAGAAAAAGGAGAAGGTGCGCTTGGCTTTTATAGAGAAGAAGTCGAAGCAAGCGCTAAAGAGAGGCTTTATTTAAGGTATAACTTAACCAAAGCACTCACAAACAAAGAATTCTTGATTTACTACCAACCTTACTTTGATATAAAAAGCAAAAAAATTATAGGCGCAGAAAGCTTGCTTAGGTGGAAAAAAGGCAATAAAATTATTTCACCTCTTGAATTTATACCGTTTTTGGAAGAAACAGGCCTTATTTTGGATGTTGAGGATTGGATAAAAAACGAAGTTGTAAACGATATCAGCACAAGAAAACATAAAATACCCATTTCTATTAATATCTCTCCAATTAGCTTTAAACGACGTCATTTTATAGATGAAATTGTATCAATAATTCAATCAAGTTCAGTTGACCCTTCTTTAATTATCCTTGAGATGGTTGAGCGCACATTTATAGAAAATTTGTCTTATTACAAAGTATTATTTAATGAACTAAAAAGTCACAATATAAAACTTGCATTGGATGATTTTGGAACGGGTTATTCTTCCTTGTCTTACTTAAGCGAGTTGCCATTTGACTATATCAAGATTGATATATCTTTTGTTAAAAAGATGCTTTTTGATGCAAAGGCAAAATCTATAATTGAAACTATCATTTATTTGTCGAATAATTTAGGCATAAAAACAATTGCAGAAGGCGTAGAAACCACAGAACAACTGAGTATGTTAGAAAAACTAGGCTGTGATGCTGCTCAGGGGTTTTTGCTTTCTATGCCGCTTCCAAAAGAAGATTTTGATCATTTAATAGGAGATTAAACTATGAAAGCTGAAGAAAGTAAAGTAAAACAAATGGTTAAAATTAAGCGATGGTGCGAAAACTATCCAGCTGAGCGCCCTCCAAGATTTTTAAGGGCTTTTATGCTCTACATTCTAACGCAAGGCCCAAAACATGGCTTTAAAATTATAGAAGCGCTTCAAGATATGGGTATAAAGTATGAAGATGTAGGAGACTTTGGTTATATTTACAAAACACTCAATGCAATGGAAAAAGACCAGCTTGTTATTTCATCTTGTGATATCAACGATAAAGGCAGGGGAAACTACAAAAAAATCTACACGCTAACAGACAAAGGCAAAGCTGAGCTAAAGTTATGGATTTTGTCCTTGACAAACTTAAAAGATAGCTTAGAGAGTTTTTTGCAAGCATGCAAAAATATTGATAAGGAGAATTTATGAAAAAAATAGAGTTTTTGTACTTTAGCGGTTGTCCAAATTCTGAACCTACATTGAATAACTTATTAGAGGCTATAAAAGAACTTGGTATAAATATTGATGTTCAAAAGATCGATGTAGAAACGCTCGAAAAAGCCAAAGAGGTAAATTTTTTGGGATCTCCTTCTATATATGTAGATGGTATTGATATATATACGCTAAAAAAGCCTCAAGAAGTTAATTATGCTTGTAGAACTTTTAATATAGATAACAAAAAAAGCGGCATACTATCAAAAAATTTTATCATAGATAGATTAAAAGATTTTATTTAGTTGCTCATAAGTGTAATAGTATGTAACAAGATAGTGTAACTTTTTATATAAAAACGATTAACAAAAAGATTTTCTGTGTTGTATATAAAATTGTTTCGATTGTTTTAGATATTTCTTGACAACCACCGCTATATAAAATATTATAGAACAAAAAGGAGGCTTTGATGAAAAGTTTATTAGCGGTACTTTTTTTGGTTTTTTTTGTGCAGTTATCCTTTGCGGGTGAGCTAAAAGTTGTTATTGCACCAAACCTCGATAAAGTTATTAAACCCATTAATGCAGAATTTGAAAAACAAAATAAATCTGCAAAGGTAGTTGTAATTCCACTTGTGTCTGGTGCGGCCTACCAGCAAATTACAAATGGCTACCCAGTAGATGTTTTTATGTCAGCTGATGTAAAGTACCCACAAGAATTAGTAAAAAAAGGTTTTGCTTCAAGCGATGATTATTATGTGTATGCTGTTGGCAAACTTGTAATTTGGACAAATAGTAATATAAAACTAAACGATAATTGCATAGAGAGTTCTTTAAGTAAAGATGTGTTGCATATTGCTATTGCAAACCCCAAGTTAGCGCCTTATGGAAGAGCTTCTATTGAAGCTTTAAAAGCTGCAAATATTTATGATAAAGTAGAGAAAAAAATTGTATTTGCAAATGATGTATCGCAGGCTCAACAATTTGCACAAACACGCAATGCTCAGCTAGCATTTATACCGCTTGCATTAGTAATTAAATCAAATAGCGGTCATTATTGCGAAATTGATCAAAATTTATATAAGCCTATAAATCAAGCAATGGTTGTATTGAAATCCTCAAAAAATCAAGCATTGGCTCAAAAATACTTAGATTTTATCAAATCAAGCCAAGCAAAAAAAATATTTAAAGATTTTGGGTATGCTACGCCGTAGTTTATTAGTAATTTTTGTAGTATTGATTGCCTATAGTGTGAGTTTTGGCTCGAAATTAACAATAATCTATACTCCAAGCATGAAAGAGCCAATCGAAAAAATTAACGAACTATTTAAAAACCAATACTCTGAAATAGAAATTACATCACTACCTACTATAGCAGGTGTAGCTTTTGAGCAAATAAAAAATGGCTACCCTGCAGATATATTCATATCAGCAGATACGCTGTATCCTAAAAGACTTATCGAGCAAGGATTAGCTTTAGAGAACTCATACTTTGTTTATGCAAAAGGCGTGCTTGTTTTATACTCAAATGTCTATAAATTAGATAAAACCAATTGTATAGGCAATGTAGAAAAAACCAAAGGTTACATTGGCATAATTAACCCAGCGCTTGGTCCATATGGCAAAGCCACAGTACAAGCTTTAGAGAATGCACATTTGCTTGATTTAGCGCAAAAACGGTTTGTGCAAGGCAAAGACGCCTTGCAGGTTTTGCAGTATGCTAAAACTAACAATGCTCCTTTGGTTTTTTTGCCGCTATCTTTAGTGATTGGCTCAAAAGAGAAAAGTTACTGCATGGTTGATAAAAAGCTATATTTACCTATACAGCAAGCAATGGTAATACTAAATAGCTCAAAAAACAAAAGCGCGGCTTACAAATATTTAGAGCTTATGAAATCAAAAAAAGTAAAAAAGATTCTAAAAGCCTATGGTTTTGAAACCTAAAAAGGAGGGCAAATGTATTTTTTGCAAGAAGAGATAGATAGATTAATAAATGACGATTTACCATACGGTGATTTAACTACAGATATTTTGAGTTTAAGAGGAAGTTGCGAAATAGAGTATATAGCAAGGCAAGATTTAGTGGTTTGTGCAACCGAAGAAGCAAAAATGGTGCTAGAGCGTTTTGATATCTTGGTAAGGGAGTTTAAACCTTCTGGAGCTTTACTTAAAAAAGGCGATTTTTTATTAAAAGCAAGCGGAGATTTCAAAAATGTGCAAAAATGCTATAGAGTGTGTTCTAACTTACTAGAGCATTCTTGTGGGTTAGCCACTAAGACAAAGAATTTTGTTGATTTGGCAAAAAGCATTAACCCATATGTAAGAATTGCCACCACACGCAAAACCTTTCCATTTGCAAAAAAACTTGTGATAAAGTCTATTTTAAGCGGTGGCGCAAGTGTGCATAGGTTAGGTTTATCTGAAACTATTTTAATATTTAAAGAGCACATTATGTTTATGGGTGGACTTGATAAGTTAATCAGCAAAATTGATGAAATCAAGCGTATAGCTTATGATAAGGTAGTTTGTGTTGAAGTAGAAAATTTAGATGAGGCAGTTAAGCTTGCACAAGCTGGTATTGATTTTTTGCAGTTAGACAAGTTCGATATAGAGCACACAAGACAAGCCGTAATGCACTTGAGAAACATCAATAATAATATTAAAATAGCCGTAGCGGGTGGCATTAATGATAAAAACATTGCAGATTATGTGAAATCAGGTGTTGATGCAATAGTTACTTCGTGGTTGTATTTTGCAAAACCATCTGATATAGGTGTAAAATTTACAAAAGTGGGTTGATATTCTACTTTGTGCTTGACATATTTTTATTTTTGTATAAAAATAAGATAACTATATGGGAAAATCAAAAAGGAGGTTTTGAGTGCATTCATTAGTTTTTATTAAGCAAGTTCCAGATGCGGCTCAAGTTAGGGTTGATTATGAAACTGGAACCCTCATAAGAGAAGGTGTTCCAGCTATTATAAACCCTTTTGACACGCATGCTATTGAAGCAGCAGTCCAGATAAAGGACAAATTTGGTGGTAGTGTATCAGTTTTGTGTATGGGCCCTCCTATGGCGGATGAGGCTTTAAAAAAAGCTCTTGCCATGGGTGCAGATAATGTATTTTTGTTAAGCGATAGGGTATTTGCAGGATCCGATACCTTAGCAACAAGTTATGCATTATGGGCAGGTGCACAAAAAGTTATCCAAGAAGTTGGTCCGGTTGATATATTTTGGGCAGGAAAACAGGCGATCGATGGTGACACAGCGCAAACGGGCCCAGGTATAGCAACGCGTTTTGATGTTCCTTTGGTTACATATGCTGTTGAGATAAAAGAAGTTGATCCATCAGCAAAAAAAATTCAAATCGTAAGGCTTTTAGAAGGTGGCACTGAAACTGTTGAAGTACCAATGCCGTGCATGATTACGACAGAAGAAACACTCAATCATATACGATTTGCTCCGCTCCCATACCTTATAAAAGCTGCGAAAACTCCTGTTGTTTTGCTTAACTCTAGCAATACTACAATAGATGCTTCTCAGTGTGGTTTGAAAAACTCACCAACAAAAGTTAAAAAAGCATTTACACCACCAAAAAGAGAGCGCGGAGAGATGATTGAAGGTAGTCTAGATGAGATTATAAGTGTAGTTTATGAAAAAATAGAACCAATGCTTAAGCAGTTGGGAAGGGTTTAAGGGGTGGATAGATGATTAAGCAAGATATTACACAGTATAAAAATGTGTGGGTTTTTATAGAACACAATGACGGTAAAATTGAGAGGGTCTCTCTTGAGTTATTAAGCAAAGGCGCAGAACTTGCAAAAGATCTTAATTGTGAAGTTTGTGCATTTACCGTTGGTGATAAAGTTGAGCAATTTGCAAAAGAAGTAGGCGAATATGGTGCGAAAAAATTTTATATAATCGAAAACCCTGTTTTAAAAGAATACAGAACAGAGCCTTGGAGAGATTCGATAGTATATTTAATCGATAAGTATAAACCAGAGGTGGCTTTAATCGGAGCTACTACACTTGGCAGAGATTTAGCAGGTACAGTTGCAACAAAGCTATCCGCTGGCTTAACCGCTGATACGACGGCGCTAGATGTTGATCCATCAAACAAAAACCTTCTAATGACACGTCCTACATTTGGCGGTAATTTGATGGCTACAATATTTTGTCCAGACAACAGGCCTCAGATGTCCACAGTAAGACCAGGTGTGTTTAAGGCAGTTAAAAATCCTACAACGCCAGAAGTGATAAAAGACAAATACGAAATTACTGAAGACCAAATAGTCAAAAAAATTATTGAGAAAGTTCAAACAGGCGAAGAAAAAGTAAACTTAAGTTTTTATGAGGTAATAGTTTCTGGTGGTAAAGGTATCGGTAAAAAAGAAAACCTTAAATTACTTGAAGATTTAGCAAATGCACTAGGTGGTACCTGGGCTGTGTCGCGTAAAGTGGTTCAGGCTGGTTGGGCGCCACAATCAAGACAGGTTGGTCAGACTGGTCAGACGGTTCACCCAAAAATTTATATTGCAGCAGGCATTTCTGGTGCTGTGCAGCATGTAGCGGGTATGAAATCCTCGGATATCATAATTGCAATAAATACAGATCCTCAAGCACCAATATTTGAAGTGGCTACATATGGGATTGTTGGTGATTGTTTGCAGATATTACCAAAAATGACAGAAATGTTTAAACAAAAGTTGGTTAAATAGGGAGTGAAGATATGAGAAAGAAGGATTTTGATGTTATTATAGTGGGTGCTGGGCCAGCTGGGTTGGCCGCAGGGTATGTGCTAGCTAAAGCAAAGGTTAATGTTGCGATTATTGAGCGTGGCACATTTCCTGGCTCGAAAAATGTGATGGGCGGTATTTTTTATAGAAAAGCTTTAGATGACTTAATCCCAGAATTTTACAAAGAAGCCCCCTTAGAAAGGCACATAATCGAGCAGAAGATGTGGTTTATCTCAGAGGATTCTGTCTTTTCTACGGGTATCAAAAGCGAAAAATTTAACAAAGAACCATACAATTGCTTTAGCGTTTTTAGAGCTAAATTTGATAAGTGGTTTGCTCAGAAAGTCCAAGAAGCTGGCGCATTAATCATAAATGAAACAGTGGTAAAAGACCCAATTATTGAAAATGGCAAAGTTGTTGGTATTAGAACAGATAGACCAGATGGTGATTTGTACTGCGATTGTGTTATAGCAGCAGACGGTGTAAACTCATTTCTTGCAAAATCTTTAGGTCTTAGAGAAAAAATCACTCCAAATAAAGTGGCAGTAGCCGTAAAAGAAATTATCGGTTTACCAGAAAATGTAATTAATGACAGATTTGGCGTATCAAGCGATTCAGATGGCGTTACAATCGAAATTACAGGTCCATATTTTGAAGGTATGGAATCTATGGGCTTTATTTACACAAATAAAAATTCATTATCCATAGGTGTAGGTACTATAATTGAGGATTTAATTGAACATAAGGTAAACCCAAATGATTTAATTGAAAAATTTAAAACTCACCCAGCAATTGCACCGCTAATTGCAGGCGGTGAGACAAAAGAATACTTAGCTCACATGATACCAGAAGGTGGCTATTATACTGTGCCAAAATTATATACAGATGGTTTGATGGTAGCTGGCGATGCTGCTATGCTTGTAAACAGTGTACACAGAGAAGGTTCAAACCTTGCAATTGAATCTGGCAAACTCGCTGCACGAACCTATTTAGAAGCAAAAGATAAGAATGATTTTAGTGCAAAAGCATTGAGTGCATACCAAGCCAAAATGGAAGAGTCTTTTGTATTAAAAGACCTTAAAATGTACAGAAACTTGCCTCATTTGCTTGAAGAAAAACGCTACTTATTAACAAAATACCCGCAGTTGATTATTGATTCAATGTACAGCATTTACAATGTAGATGGTGTATCAAAACCCGATAAGATTAAAAATATCAAAGATAAGGTAAAGAAAGAGTTTGGTTACTGGAATTTGGCAAAAGATATGTTTACATTGTGGAGGAAATTAGGATGAGAATTGAAGATAAATTATACTTAGTAGGTTATAATGTAGACGAAGAAGGCTCTCATCTTGGCGTAAGTGATCCAGAAGCCTGCAAAAAGTGTCAGGGCAGGCCTTGTACTTATGTTTGCCCAGCTAGCGTTTATTCTTATGATGAAGAAGAGCAAAAATTATCCATAAACTACGATGCATGTGTAGAATGCGGCACTTGCAGGATTGCCTGCGATTATATTACATGGAGATACCCAAGAGGTGGTTTTGGTGTTGCATACAAATTTGGATAGAGTCATATTGACAAACAGTTTAGTTAGAGTAAATTGTTAATTAGAAATTTTATGTAAGGAGGTTTTATATGTCTTTTTTGAAGGACAAACTAGCTGAGAAAATTGCTCAGCACAGACCACGCACTACTAAGCTTCTCAAAGAGTTTGGTAATGTAAAAATTGACGAGGTTACTATCTCGCAGGCTATTGGTGGAATGAGAGGCATTAAGTCTTTGGTAACAGATATTTCTTATCTGGATCCAGAGGAAGGCATTAGGTTTCGCGGATATACCATCCCTGAAGTTTTAGAAAAACTGCCCAAAGTGCCAGGCTCTGAAATGCCATATGTAGAGGGCCAATTTTACCTATTGCTTACAGGTGAGGTCCCAACCGAAAAAGAAGTTAAAGAAGTAGAAGAAGAGTTTAAAAAAAGGAGAGCTTTACCTGAGTATGTAAAAGATACGCTAAAGGCTATGCCAAGAGATACACACCCTATGACTATGTTTGCAGCAGGTATTTTGGCAATGCAAAGAGAGTCAAAATTTGCAGAATATTACAACACAGGCAAATTCAACAAAAACACCGCTTGGGAGCCAATGTATGAAGATGCAATGGATTTAATGGCAAAATTGCCTTCACTTGGCGCATACATTTACAGAATGAAATACAAGAGTGATACTCATATTCCATCAAACCCAGATCTTGATTTAGGTGGTGATTTTGCAAACATGATGGGCATTGATAAGCCATATGACGATGTTGCAAGATTGTATTTCATACTACACTCAGATCATGAAAGCGGTAATGTTTCGGCTCACACTGCTCACCTTGTAGCATCTGCTTTGTCTGATGCATACTACTCATATTCAGCTGGTATGTGCGGACTTGCAGGTCCATTGCACGGTCTTGCTAACCAAGAAGTGCTAAAATGGATCCAGGAAACCATAGATAAAAAGTTAGGTGGAAAGGTTCCAACTAAAGAGGAATTAAAAAAATTCGTAGAAGAAACACTATCCAGCGGTCAAGTAATACCAGGATACGGTCATGCAGTTCTAAGAAAAACAGATCCACGCTATATGGCACAAAGAGAGTTTGCACTAAAGCACTTACCAGATGACCCAATATTCCAGGTGGTTTCTATGCTATACGAAGTAGTGCCACCGATTTTGTCTACACTTGGAAAAGTAAAAGATCCATGGCCAAATGTAGATGCACACTCTGGATGCATCCAGTGGCATTATGGTGTTGTAGAGTATGATTTCTACACAGTACTATTTGGAATCGGAAGAGCGTTGGGTGTTCTTGCTAACCTAGTTTGGGATAGAGCACTGGGTTATGCAATTGAGCGACCAAAATCTGTAACCACAGATATGCTAGAGAAAATGGCAGGTATTAAGTAATATTAGTGCGCAAAAAAAAACAATAAAAGCGCAATTGTTATGTGTGAAGGAGGGGTTTTAAAAAACCTCTCCTTTTTTATTTATGGAGGGTTTATGGATATACTAATTACGGGTGGTGCTGGTTTTATTGGTTCAAATCTTGCTCTTCATCTTCAAAAAATGGCTGATAACATAACCATTGTGGATGATTTTTCTAAGGGTGTTTATAAAAATTTAGAAGGTTTTGAAGGCGATGTTGTAGTTGCTGATATTTCTAAAGAAAATATGGATTGGGAGCATTACTTAGATTTTGAGCCTGATTATATTTTTCATGAAGCTTCAAATACAGACACAACATACCCAGATGATAAAGAAATGCTAAGAAGCAACATTGAAGGTTTTCGCAATGTTTTGGAGTTTGCTATTAACTCTCAAGCCAAAGTCATTTACGCATCAAGTGCTGGTGTTTATGGTAAAGGTACAATACCAATGAGCGAAAATTCACAAAGAGAACCAAAGAATGCTTATGCTTTTTCAAAATATATATTAGAAAATATGGCAAAAAAGTATGTAGAAAATTACGATTTAGAGTGCGTGGGCTTAAGATACTTTAATGTGTATGGACCAAGGGAGTCTTTTAAAGGCAAAGCATCAAGTATGATTTACCAATTGGCTCTGCAGATGAGAGAACTCAAAAGGCCTCGAATATTTGAATTTGGAGAACAGTTTAGAGATCAGATTTATATAAAGGATGTGGTAGAAGCCAATATAAGAGCAATGGAAGCGCCATCTGGTGTTTATAATGTGGGTACTGGAAAGCCTACAAGTTTTAATAAAATCGTTGAAGTGTTAAATAAGGTTTTGGGAACAAACCTTGAGCCAGATTATATTAAAAATCCCTACACGCAGTTTTATCAAGATCAGACTTTAGCAGATGTAAGCTTAGCTGCAAGCAAAATGGGTTTTGTTGCAAAATACGATATAGAGGCTGGTATTGAAGATTATATGAGGTGGTTAGGGTTTGCTTGATATAGAAAAATTAGTATCGAATTCTTGCAGATTATGTCCTAAAAATTGCAAAGTAGATAGAAACAAAAAAGAAGGTTTATGCAAGACGAAAAATCAAATTGAAATTGCAAGTTTTAACTTGCACTTTGGAGAAGAGCCCCCAATTAGCGGCAAGTTAGGTAGTGGAACGGTATTTTTTGCAGGCTGTAATATGGCTTGCATATTTTGCCAGAATTATCCAATAAGTCAGCTTAAAAGTGCTTATAAAGTGGTAGACGAATATGCCCTTGCAGATATTTTTTTAGATTTGCAAAATCGCAAAGCACATAATATTAATTTAGTAACACCCTCTCATTTTGTTCATTTGATATGTAAAGCTATTTATATAGCGCGGCAAAAAAGCCTTACTATACCCATATGCTACAACACAAGCTCCTACGATAAAGTTGAAGTTATAGAATTTTTAAAAGATTATGTGGATATTTACTTAGCAGATTTAAAGTATGCTGATAACGATTTAGCTAAAAGGTATTCGGGCGTAGCTGATTACTTTGAAGTGGCAACAAAAGCTATTTTAAAGATGCAAGAAACAAAAGGTCCTTTAACCTTGCAAAATAATTTGGCTACAAAAGGCTTAATTATTAGACATCTGGTGTTACCAAATAATATTGATAACTCAAAAAGAGTATTGGATTGGGTAGTAAATTATATAGAAAACCCAATAATTTCCCTAATGAGGCAGTATTTTCCTGCTTATAAAGCATTTGACTATCCAGAGGTTTCAAAAAAACTGATATCTAGGCAATGGAATGAAATACTAGAATACGCCTACAAATTAGGCATAGATGGTTACATTCAGGTAGCATAAAAAGAGATTTTTAAGTTTGCGTTACTAGACCACTCTATTAAAACTTGGTTTGTATGGCAAATAAGCTTTTTTGTTGTAGGTTTCATTAACTTGTATAAAGTTTGTATATAGATTTAGTATAGAATGTGAAAATGCTAAGTGTTGCTGAGCAATTTTTGCATTTACGGTATTTTCAAAAAGAAATCTGCTTGATAATTCTATTATCTTACTTTTATAATTTGATAAGTGAAACGTTTGCGTCCCTATTGATTTTATATGATTTAGACACCTATTTAATTCGTTTAAGTAATCTTCTTTTTCTTTTAAAATATTCAATAGACCTTCACTATTCATAGTTATTAAATATGCTCTTTCTTTGAGAGACAATTCGATTAAATGCTTATAGTTTGCTACTAAAGCCTCTAAATAATCGTTAAGACAATTATCCATTCTTTATTTCCTCTAGTATGCTTTTTGCTAAGCTTGTCAAATCTGGCTTATATGTGCCGTTTTCATAAGCTTTTTGGACTGCTTCAAGATTTTTTTGGTGATTGGCTTCAAAGTCAGCTAAGTTGGATAATACTTTGGCTGCTTGAGATATATTTACAGTGTCTTGTGGTGCATTTTTGTTTTTTGTCTCTTCAATTTGTGCGTTTTGAGGTTGTGCATTTTTTTGAGTTTTTTTCTGGTTTGTTATAGCATCTATATTGGGTCCAAATATATCTGATATTTTCATTTTTCACCTCCTAGTATATGTATCGGATGATAGCATAAAAATTTAAGCTTTTTCATAGTATGAAATTACCTTTTGAATATATTGAACAGTTTCTTTAAACGGCGGTATGCCATCAAATTTTTTGACATTGCCAAGTCCTGCGTTGTATGCAGCCAAAGCAAGCGGAACACTTTGTAAGTTTTGAATCAAATTGCTTAAATATTTTGTGCCAGCCATAATATTTTGCACAGGGTCAAAGGCATTGGTTACGCCAAGACTTTGTGCAGTTTGCGGCATAAGCTGCATTAACCCCATTGCACCTTTAGGAGAGACTGCATTTGGGTTAAAATTAGACTCTGCTTTTATAACGCTTAAAATGAGTTTTTCTGGTACTTTAAATATAGTAGAAGCTTTTTTTACTGTATTCAGAATATCTTTTGGCAAGTTTACCTTAAATGGTACATAATTGTTTTGATTTAATGGTATGGGTTTTTGTATTTTTGGTGCTTTTGTGTCTTCTACAGTCTTTTTTAAAGCGTTGAATACTAAACTTGCAATACCAAAACTACTTGTGTTAGCAATTTGATTTGCCAGCGCATTTTGATACATTGACTGGTATATGCTGTTTTCTGCAGAATTACCCAGTGTACCATCTTCGCCAATTTTCATAGCTTTAAGCATCATATCAATAAAGATTGCTTCAAAGTCTTTTGATAGTTGTTTTAGTTTTTGAAGTTTTTCTGAATCATTATTATTCGTTTTGTTTGTTATAGTTATATTATCAACATTCATTTACATTACCTCAAGCGATGCATTTAAACTCCCAGCCTGTTTTAATGCTTCAAGTATCGCAATGATATCGTTTGGCGTAGCGCCAGCTTTATTTAGGCCATTAACAAGATCTTTTACTGTTGCACCTTTGTAAAAGTTTAGAAAATGACTTTGTTCTTGATTTACTGTAATAGTAGGGTTTTGCGTAACAGTTGTTTGACCAGCTGATAATGGTGCTGGTTGCGACACCTGTTTGTTTGGGCTAATTGTTACAGTTAAGTTGCCATGTGATACGCTAACGGGATTTATTGTTACATTTCCGCCAATTACCACTGTACCTGTTCTTTCGTCTATCACTACTTTTGGTTTTACTTCGTTTTCAACTGTTAATTGGTTTATTGCAGATACAAAGCCTACTATATCGCCTTTATAAAAATCTGGAACATCTACAATGACACTACCTGAATCATTAGCGTGTGCGATGTATTGCTTAAAATGTGAATTAATTGCCTGCTGTATACGATTTGCCATAGTAAAATCTGGATGATTTAAATCAAAGTACAATTTATCCATACCAGATAAGTCAACCTCAACTTGACGCTCTACCAAGGCGCCATCTGGTATTATAGCTGTTGTTGGAAAATTTTGCCTTACATTGCCCCCTGCTGTGCCAAAACTAAAACCACCAATTGACAAAGGACCCTGCGCCACTGCATAGACGTTCCCATTTGCTCCAATAAGCGGCGTCATAAGAAGCGTTCCACCTTGCAAGCTTTTGGCATCGCCGATAGAAGCCACGTTTACATTTATTCTAGAGCCTTCCTTGATAAAAGGTGGCAAGTTAGCAGTAACCATTACGGCTGCAATATTTTTTGTTTGTAAACTTGCTGTTAGTGCAGGAGGCAGGTTAATATTAAATCTTCTTAGCGTATTGATAATAGATTGTATTGTAAATTTAGCGTTTGTGCCATCACCTGTGCCAGCAAGTCCTGCTACAAGACCATATCCTACAAGCTGGTTTTGCCTAACGCCTCTTACATTTGTAATGTCTCCAATCCTAACATCAGTTGCATAAGCGCCTGTACCATATAAAAGAACTATAATAAATACTAAAAGTTTTAAAAAGGCCTTATAAGTTGCCATAATTTCGCAAGCCACCCTATGTTGTGTGTATCACTTACAACACCTTTGCCATTATAATATATTTTAGCATCAGAAATCAAGCTTGAATCAATTGTATTGGAGCTTGAAATATCGTATTTGCTTATTATTCCCGTTAATACTACTGTGTTTTCTTCTCCATTTGTATATACTTGTTTTTCGCCCCTTATAAAAAACCTGTTATTAGGCAATGCTTTAATAATTCTTGCTTCTAGTGTTGCTGTTAGTGTATTGCTTGATTGGTTTGTGCCAGTGCCTTTGTAGCTACTTGAGCCACCGAAGTTTGATAGATTGTTGCTGCCTCCATTTGCTAAATTAAGAGCGCTAAAAATGCGATTTTGCATACCAAGTAAAGTTGTAAGGCCGCTATTTGTGCTGGATGACTCACTTGTTTGTGTTTGAGAAGTATTTTGACTTGCCGTTTGTTCGCTTACAATTACTGTTACTAAATCACCTACATGTGAAGCTTTTATATCACCAACAAGACTAGAAGAACTATCACTCCATAAAGATCCCAAAGCGGTTTTATTATTTTCTTCTACCGATGGCTGGTCTTTTACATATTGTGGCATTTTTTCGTAATTTGCTTTGATTTGAGCACTTGAGCATGAAGCAAGCATAAAAGCAATGCTTATTAAACTTAAGTATTTCCACTTCATAGCCTACCTCCCAATTATATATTAGCAAAATCTATTCCAAAATTAATTACATTAATGTAATCTTTTTGTTGACTTTTGTTGTAAGATTATTATATTATAACTAAACTTAGAATGGAGGTTTTTTATGAAAAGAGTAGCTCTTGCTCTAGCAGGTTTATTTTTAAGTTACAGTCTAGCCGTTGCTGGACCGTATGGTTATGGTGGTGGTCCTGGTCCAATGATGAGAGGCTTTGGTCAATCCCAATATCCAAGTCAAAATATTACAGAGGCAAAAGCAAAAGATATGATTAGGCAGTTTTTAGACACAAACAACATGAAAAACTACAAAGTGCTAAACATTCAAAAAATTCAAGTTCCAAGAGGCACAGCTTACTATGCCACAGTTGAAAATCAAAATAAACAGCAGTATGAAATACATGTAAATCCATGGGGTTATGTGGTTGGACCATTTGCTTTGCCAAGGTAAAACAAATTATTAAAGTGGTCTTAGGCTGTGTGTGCCCACGATAATTTTGTTTATATTTGAAAGTCTGTGTTTTTGGAGTGTGCCAAACTTATCTAAGCTAACTGTTAGTTTATCGCACACAAACTCGCAAGTTGTTAGATCGGTATTTTGAAGCGTTATTTTAGCGTTGCAACTTGTGAGTTTGTGCTTTATATCTATTGTTCTAATATTTTTTAAGTCTATTTTAGTGTTTTGTTTTTGGCAGTGGATGATTATTTCTTTCAAAATACCTTGTATTGTTTGATTGTTTACGGTAATTATTTTATCAAAGGCTGGGAGTTTCTCTAAATAATCCAATACCCATGAATAATTGGCGTCGTTTTGTGATTGCTGTTCTAAAAAATCTTCCAATTGGGAAAAATATATTAACCCTTCTTCAAATGAATGGATGTTATCAATATTAGTTGATGAATCTAAAAAGACTACAACACTTTTAAATTTTACTGTTGAAAAGCGATTATCAAGTTTTAACAAGTGATTTCTTAGTTGTTTTGTAAAAAATTTTGTTTTGTCAAGCGGGTTAGGTAATGCTTTGAACGTTTGGTTTAAGTGTTTGTCGGTTTTTAGCTGTATTATTGTGTTGGTTTTGTAAGAGTCAAACGTATCGTTTTGAACATTGGCTGCATAATATATAGTACCCTTGTAGTTTTTCATCTCTATGCAAAAAATAGTGTTATTGTGATAAATAACTGCGTCAATTTCTAAGAAGTGATGTTTGTTGTAGGGGCTTTTGAGTATGCGATTATAAAACGCTGTATAATTTTTCTGTGTAAGAAATTTTTGTAAAATAGATTCAGCGGCAAAGCCAAATAATTCTTGGTTGCTTGGCGAAAACAGAAAAAACCTGTCCCAAAATCTTTTTATAATGCAAAAAAATAACATTTTGCGCTACACATTTGTATCAAGATTAATGCCTATTGGATCTGTTTTTCTATCACAAAAATTTAGTAGTTCACACACACAATCGTAATCTTGGAAAAATTCTTTGTGAGTCTTTTTAGAGTAAAACAGGAACATCTTTCTACCATCTTTTATAACAATATTTATATCAAAACTATCGAGGTTTTTTTGAAAATGCTTTATAAAAAGCTCTTTGTATGAAACTTTACTAGGCGTTTGTTTTTTGGGTGGTTGTTTTTGGTGTCTGTAATAGCTTTCTTCTTTTTTACCAAGATCTTCGATAGCATCAATTTTTTCAATTGCTATGGGCTCATCGTCCATTGTTAAAAAAATCTAAAAATTTAGCGATTTGTTCTGGCAAGTCTTTCCTTTCACATATTATATCGACAAAACCTTTTTCTAGCAAAAATTCTGACCTCTGAAAACCTTCTGGCAAGGCATGACCTATGGTTTGTTCAATAACGCGCGGGCCAGCAAAACCAATGAGAGCTTTTGGCTCAGCTATGATAATATCTCCAAGCATTGCAAAACTTGCAGATACGCCCCCTGTTGTTGGGTCTGTTAACACAGAAATATACGGTAACCCTTTTTCTGCTAATTTAGTTAGAGCAAAAGAAGTGCGCTCCATTTGCATCAAAGACAGTATGCCTTCTTGCATTCTTGCACCACCAGAAGAGCTTATAATAATTAACGGTAAACTATGCTTTATTGCTTTTTCTATGGATCTGACAATCTTTTCTCCTGTGGCATAACCCATTGAACCACCCAAAAAGGAAAAATCCATTACTACAAGTACACATGGTTTTTCTTTTATAGTACATGTGCCACACACTACCGCTTCTTTATTAGAAGTCTTTTCGATAGCTTCGTTTGTTCTGTCTTTGTAGGGTTTAAGGTCAACAAAGTTTAGTGGGTCTTTAGTTCTTATATTTTGGTCAAATTCTTTAAAACTATTTTGATCGACTGTTATAGCGATACGTTTTTCTGCCGATATCCTAAAATAATACCCGCATTTGCATACCCAAAAATTACGCTTTAGTTCGTCAACATAGGTAGTTTCACCACAAGAGGGGCATTTAATCCATTTTTCTTCATTTTTTTTCTTTTTTTTAAATAACATAGCATCACCTTCTATATACAATTTTTCCTTTGTAAATTGTTTGTTCTATGCTTCCAAAGAGAGTTTTTGAGTTAAACGGTGTATTTTTACCTTTTGATTTAAAGTTATTTGAGTCTACCACCCACTCTTTGCGTATATCAAGCAAAACAATATTTGCTAGTGAGCCTTCACTTAGCGTTCCTGAATTTAATTTAAATGTTTTAGCAGGTTTAGTAGAGAGTAGTTCTATTGCTTTGAATAAACTTATAATATTTTTTTTAACCAAATAGGTATTTACAACACCAAAAGCTGTTTCAAGACCGCTTATGCCAAAACTTGCATCTTGGATGGGTACATTTTTTGAATCAATCTCATGCGGAGCGTGGTCTGTTGCAATAGCATCAACTAAATCTAGTCTGAGTGCTTCTATAATTGATTCTATGTCTTCTTTTGATTTTAGCGGTGGGTTGACTTTTGCATAAGAGTTGTAATTGTAAGCTTCTTCTTCTGTTAGCGCAAGATGGTGGGGCGTAACTTCAAAAGTTATATTCAATCCTTCTTTTTTAGCATTATTCAAAAGCGCTATAGATTCTTTTGCACTAACATGACATATATGCAAACGAGCATCTTTGACAGCCCTTAATATTTCGATATCACGCGCTATCATTGAACTTTCAGAAAGGCTTGGTATGCCTTTTAATCCTAACTCAAAAGCGGTTTTGCCTTCGTTAATAACACCATCTTTAGAAAAACTATAGTCTTCTTCGTGTAGCGCAAAAATGAAGTCTTTGCTGTCTTTAGTATATTTAAGCGCAGTGTATAGTAAATTTGCATCTGAAACGGGCTTTCCATCATCACTAAAGGCTACACACCCAGCATTTTTTAAACTGAGATAATCACAAAGCTGTTTGCCTTCTTGATTTCTTGTTATAGCACCAATTGGATGGACGCTGCATATATCTACACTAGAGGCTTTATTTAAGATATATGAAACTACCAGTTCATTGTCTATGGGCGGGTTTGTGTTTGGCATACAGCAAATAGTTGTAAAACCGCCCGCTACTGCTGCTGCTGCACCAGTTTCTATAGTTTCTTTTTTTGTAAAGCCCGGATCTCTTAAATGTGTGTGGAGATCAACAAAACCAGGGCATACTACTAAACCACTTGCATCGATTTCTTTATCTATTGATAAACCATTTGCGTTTCCAACAAGCTCAATTTTATCATCGTTTATTACAATATCTGTAACTTTTTCAATGTTATTGGCTGGATCAATAACTAGCCCCGAGTGAATAACGGTTCTCATATATCACCCAATTTTTTTATTATAAGTTCATTAACGATTTTTGGGTCTGCTTTGCCTTTTGTGGCTTTCATTACAGCTCCCACAAAAAAACCAATTGTATTTTTTTTGCCAGCTTTGTACTGTTCAACTGCTTTTGGGTTAGATGCTATTGCTTCATCTAAGGCTTTTTCTATAATGCTTGTGTCTTGGATTAAAGTTAGGTTTTCTTTTTCTATAATTACTTTGGGCGAGAGGGCATTTTCATACATTTTAGCAAAAACCTCTTTTGCTATTTTACCACTAATCACATTATTTTCAACTAAATTAATAAGCTCTGCTAAATCGGTGGGTTTTATTTTGCATTGTGTGATGTCTTTGTTTTCCTTATTTAAGTATCCCAAAACTTCGGTTAAAATCCAGTTGCTAGCCGCTTTGGAGTTTGATAATTTTGCAGTCTCTTCATAATAATTGGCTAGATCTTTAGACTCAACAAGCGTTTTTGCATCTTCTTCTTTTATACCGTATTGCTCAATAAATCGCTGTATTTTATCAAATGGAAGCTCTGGTAAATCGCCTTTTACAAATTGAATAAAATCATCATCTATAGAAATAGGTACAAGGTCAGGATCTGGAAAGTACCTGTACTCGTATGCCTCTTCTTTTGAACGCATAGGTTTTGTTGTGAGTGTTTTTTCGTCAAATAGGCGTGTTTCTTGAATAATAGGATCATTATCCATAACGGCTTGGAGCTGGCGATCCCATTCATACTCTAGTGCTTTTTCGACATGCTTAAAGGAGTTCATATTTTTAATTTCGACCTTTGTGCCTAATTCTTTTTGGCCTTTAGGTTTTATAGATATGTTTGCATCGCACCTCAATGAGCCTTCTTCCATGTTGCCATCACAAATACCTAAATACCTCACAATTCTTCTTAGCGACCTTAAATACTCATAAGCCTGCTTTGGCGTTTCTATATCTGGTTTTGATACAATTTCAAGCAATGCTGTGCCAGTTCTGTTGTAGTCTATCAAACTTGAATCTGATGTATGTATGGTTTTGCCTGCGTCTTCTTCTATGTGAATACGCTCAAGCGGTATTTTTTTAAAGCCATTTTCATCTTCAATTTCCACATAACCGCCCGTTAATATAGGCAATTCGTATTGTGAAATCTGATAATTTTTTGGCAAATCAGGGTAGAAATAATTTTTTCTTGCAAAGCAAGAGTATTTGTTGATATTGCAATTTAGCGCAATTCCAAGCCTTAGCGCAAATTCTACTACTTTTTTGTTTAAAACAGGCAAGACGCCTGGCATACCCATACACACAGGGCATACATTTTCATTTGGCAGCGAGCCAAACTTTGTCGAGCAAGAGCAAAATATTTTGCTATCTGTTAAAAGCTGAATGTGAACCTCTAAGCCAATTGTGGGTTCAAACTCCATTGAATGCCTCCTAAATAAGTGGGTTGATAATAAAATTTTCCGTTTCGATTATATCTCTAAACTTAGCTTTGTATCCGGAATTTGTTTTAATGAATGCTACTTTTGATTCTATAATTAACTTTATTGCAATTGAGTAAATCTTGTGTTCGAGTTTTAGAATTCTATCAGCAAGGCTTTCTGGTGTATCATTGCTATGTACACAAACCGCTGCTTGAATGATAATTGGGCCGCTATCTAGCTCATTTGTAACGAAGTGCACAGTAGCTCCACTAATTCTTACACCTGATTCTAGTGCTTGTTTTTGTGGGTTTAAGCCTTTAAAAAGCGGCAATAGGGAAGGGTGAATGTTTACAATTTTTCCTTCAAATGCATCTACAAAGCTATCATCCAATATGCGCATAAAACCTGCTAACACTATCAAATCAGGCTTATAAGGCTCGATTGTTTTTATGAGTCTTTGTGCATATTCTTTTCTTGTAAGTCCTTTTGGGTCTAAAAAGATAGCTTCTATGTTGTTTTGCTTTGCAATTTCAAGGCCCAAGCATTGTTTATCAGAAACAACACATACGATTTGAGCTTTGAGCATGCCGTTTTTTATGTTATCCAGTATCGCTTTAAAGTTTGAGCCTCTGCCAGAGAGCATGCATACTATTTTAAACAAACGCCGTTCTCCTTTACTACATTCCCAATGTGATAACTTTTAATTTTGTGCGATTGTAAAGTGTTTAATACAATATCTTTATTTGACTCTTCAACCACAACCACAAAGCCAATGCCCATATTAAATGTACGGTACATCTCTTGTTTTTGGAGTTTAGTTATATCTTGAACTAATAAAAATTCTTCTTGCGTTGGTATAACTTGCGTGTTAATTTCGCAACCGAAACCTTCCAAGCATCGTGGTATATTTTCTATAAAACCACCGCCTGTAATATGTGCTGCTGCCTTAACATAATGTTTGATGAGCTTGATGTGTGGCACATAAATGGTTGTAGGTGTAAGTAAAATTTCTGCAAGTGTTTTAGTGCCTATTAAATTGTCTAGACTGTATTTAGCTAATTCAAAAAACGCTTTTCTTATTAACGAGTATCCATTCGAGTGAAAACCGCTTGAAGCAATACCAATTAAACAATCCCCCGCTTTTATATTTCCGTTAAAAATTTCATCTTGTTTACCGATACCTACGCAAAAACCAGCTAAGTCATACTCGCCTTTGTTGTACATTGAAGGCATTTGTGCAGTTTCACCACCTGCTATTGCACAATTTGACTGCTTTAGGCCATCTGCTATACCTTTAAATATATCTTCCAATACTTTGTCGCTTAACTGACTATATGCTATATAATCTAAGAAAAATGTAGGCATAATGCCTGTTGTTATGATGTCGTTTACATTCATAGCCACTAAGTCTATGCCTACACTGTCGTGTTTGTCTGCTAAAAAGGCAATTTTTAATTTTGTGCCAACGCCATCTGTTGTGCTTGCAATAACACTATCACACCCAAACTGATTTAAACTAAAAAGGCTGCTAAAAGCCCCGATTTTTGATATAAA
>Ga0207433_10003331_pt1 | contig 31142 bp, 27 predicted proteins | sample YelNatPaOPGAMG01_FD_187559 | JGI IMG/M metagenome (GOLD analysis project Ga0207433, IMG submission 187559) | Hot spring thermophilic microbial communities from Obsidian Pool, Yellowstone National Park, USA - OP-RAMG-01 (SPAdes) (version 3) | ecosystem: Environmental > Aquatic > Thermal springs... | reverse complement strand
CCCGCGCCGCGCCCGGCCAACTCGCGGCTGGACTGCACCAAGCTGCAAACCACCTTCGACCTGCACCTGCCACCCTGGCAAACCCAGGTGCAGCGGCTGATCGACGAACTCACTCCTCACACCCCATGACGCGCAAAGGACTGATTTTGGCTGGCGGCTCCGGCACGCGGCTGTACCCCGTCACCCAGGCGGTGAGCAAGCAGCTGCTGCCGGTGTACGACAAGCCGATGATCTACTACCCGCTGTCTGCGCTGATGCTCGCCGGCATCCGCGAGGTGCTGATCATCTCCACCCCGCAGGACACCCCGCGCTTTGCCCAGCTGCTGGGCGACGGCAGCCAGTGGGGCTTGAGCCTGCACTACGCGGTGCAACCCAGCCCCGACGGCTTGGCGCAAGCCTTTCTCATTGGCCGCAGCTTCGTCGGCAACGCCCCGAGCAGCCTGGTGCTGGGCGACAACCTGTTCTGGGGTCACGATCTGCAAGCCGCGCTCAAGGTCGCCAGCACGCGGACCACCGGCGCGACGGTCTTTGCCTACCACGTGCACGACCCCGAGCGCTACGGCGTGGTCGAGTTCGACGCCACGGGCCGGGCGATCAGCATCGAAGAAAAACCCGCGCTGCCCAAGAGCAGCTACGCCGTCACCGGCTTGTATTTCTACGATCAGCAGGTGTGCGACATCGCTGCCAGCCTCAAACCGTCAAAGCGCGGCGAGCTGGAAATCACCGACGTCAACCGCGCGTATCTGCAGCAGGGGCAGCTGCAGGTGCAGACCCTGGGCCGCGGCTACGCCTGGCTGGACACCGGCACGCACGACAGCCTGCTCGAAGCCGGGCAGTTCATCGCCACCATCGAAAAACGCCAGGGGCTCAAAGTGGCCTGCCCGGAAGAAATCGCCTGGCGCGCTGGCTGGATCGACGCGGCGCAACTGCAGCGCCTGGCCGAGCCGATGAAAAAGAACGGCTACGGCCAGTACCTGCTCAAACTGCTGCAGGAGGCGGCATGAACGTCATCCCCACCGCCTTGCCCGAGGTGCTGATTCTCGAGCCCCGGGTGTTCGGCGACGACCGCGGCTTCTTTTTCGAGAGCTACAACCGCAAGACCTTCGCCTTGGATACCGGGCTGGACGCGGAATTCGTGCAGGACAATCATTCGCGCTCGGTGCGGCACGTGCTGCGCGGGCTGCATTACCAACTCGTCAAGCCGCAGGGCAAGCTGGTGCGGGTGGTCGCCGGCTGCGTGTGGGACGTGGCGGTGGATTTGCGCAAAAGCTCGCCGCGTTTCGGCCAGTGGGTCGGCGTGGAACTGTCGGCGGACAACAAACGGCAACTGTGGGTGCCGCCGGGCTTTGCCCACGGCTTTGTCGTGCTCAGCGAATCGGCCGACTTTCTCTACAAAACCACCGACTACTGGTACCCCGAGCACGAACGCGCCGTGGTGTGGAACGACCCGCAACTGGCGATCGCCTGGCCGCTGGGCGGCGCCGCGCCGAAGCTGGCGGGAAAGGACGCCGCCGCGCCCCGTCTGGCTGACGCCGAGGTGTACGCCTGAGCGCTGCGGCATCGCGCCGCAACCCGGCTTGCCAACCGCGGTGGTCGAGCTGTGCTCACGCCCAGCCGCTGCGCAGCCAGCCGGCCCAGTCGGGCGCGCCGTTGCGCTGCGCCTGCTCGGCGGCGGCGTCCCAGTCGTAAGCGACGGCAATGAGAGCTGCGCTCCAGCGGCCGCTGGCCTCGCGCTGGCACAGCGCGTAGCGCGCATGCGGGCTGCCGTTGCGCATGCAGTGATACCCGCGGTGGTCGTCGTCGAACGCCGGCAGGCCGACGCTGCCGGCGTTGACCACCAGCGGCCCGCCGGGCAGTTGCATCATCCCGGGGTGGTGGCTGTGGCCGCAGACCACGAGTTCGGCGTCGATGCCGGCCAGCCGCTGCCGCACTTCTTCCGGCGTGGCCAGCCGCACCCCGGCGGGCTCGGCAGCGTCGACGGTGTCGAGCAGATAGTCCAGATCGCTGTCGGGCCGGCCGTGGATCATCACCACCCCGCGGGCGGGTTGCAGCCGGGCGGGCAGCGCGGCCAGCCACTGATGCTGCGCTGCGGTGGTCTGCTCGAAGGCATATTGGTCACCGTTGCCGCCGCGCTGCTGCGCACACGCCAATAGCTGCCGCTCGTGGTTGCCGGCGATGGTCGGCAGGTTCAACGCCATCAGCCGCTCGGCGGTTTCGCGCGGCCACAGCGGGCCGCTGAGCAGGTCGCCGCAGTCGACCGTCAGGTCGGCGCCGCGGCGGGCGATGTCGGCCAGCACCGCGTCCAGCGCGGGCAGGTTGCCGTGGATGTCGGAAACGATGGCGATGCGCATGGTGCGCATGATGCCGCAAAATCTGCCGCAGCGGCAGTGCCGGCAGAAAAGCCGGGGCGCTGAAATAATGCCCGCATGCCAGACCACCACCATCGCCTGCTCGACCCGCGCACCGCCTTGCTCCTGACTCTGCCGCCGCTGTTCTGGGCCGGCAACGCCGTGGTCGGGCGGCTGATGGTCGGGCAAATTCCGCCGCTGGCGCTGAGTTTTTACCGCTGGTTTTTCGCCCTGGGCATCGCCCTGCTGCTCGTCGGCCCCGATTTGTGGCGCAACCGCGCGGTGTTTTTCCGCCGCTGGAAGTCGATCGCCATCATGGGCGTTCTCGGCGTAGGCAGCTACAACTCGCTGCAATACGTCGCGCTGGAAACGACCACGCCGCTGAACGTTTCGCTGATCACGGCGAGCGCGCCGGTGTTCATCCTGCTGATCGGCGGCGCGTTTTACAAACAGCCGGTCGGGCGCGCGCAGTGGTTCGGCGCGCTGCTGTCGATCGCCGGGGTTGCGCTGGTCGTGGCCAAGGGCGACGTGGCGCATCTGGCGGCGCTGCACTTCGCCCCTGGCGACCTGCTCATGCTTCTGGCCGTGTTCCTCTGGGCGATCTACACATGGGAGCTGCGTCAGCGCCCCTTGGGGCTGGCGCCGATGACTTCGCTGGCGGCGCAAATGATCTGGGGGGTGCTGTCCATCCTGCCGTTCATGCTGGCCGAGCGCTGGCTCGCAGGGCAGGTGACGCACTGGGGGCCTCACGTCTGGGCGGCGTTGGCGTATGTTGCCGTGCTGCCCTCGCTGTTTGCCTACTGGTGCTGGGGTAGCGCGGTGGGCAAGGTCGGAGCGCAGATTCCGGCCTATTTCGGCAATCTGGCGCCGCTGTTTGCCGCCATTTTGAGTTGGCTGTTTCTCGGCGAAACCATCCACTGGTATCACCTGTGGGCCGCGCTGCTGATTTTTGCCGGCATTCACGTGGCGCTGAACTCGCGCAAGCAGGTCGTTCCGCTGGAACAGGAATTGTGAAATGCATCACACAATCCGCGCTTGCGTGCCGCCCGCCTGAATCGAGGCGTTGTGAGCCGCGCGCTGCTGCCGCTACAGTGCAGGCCAAAGCCATCGCGCCGCCTTGCTGCAGCAGCCGGGGCCGGCAGCGCGCCTTTCATTCAGCCTCCACCTCCCGCCCTGCATGGTTCCAGCGCAGATCGCCGATGATGCTCCCGACACCTTGTCGTTCGGGGCGCCGCACACTGGCACGCCGTCTATGCCGCAGCCGTCGCAGCCTCTGGTCGGCACGCCGCTGGCGCAGCGCTGGATCGGCCGCCTGTACTGGACGCTGTTTGTGGTCTTCGTCGCGCTGGCGCTGTTTTACGCGCTGAGCACCTGGCGTGGGCAACGGCAGATTCTGTACGCCTCGCTCGACACCAGTTCGAGCTTTCTGGTCAGCGCCACGCAGTCGTACTTCCAGAGCTTTTCCGCCGTGCTCGAAGCCACCGGCTCGGATCTGGCGGAAAAGGCCGATCTGCTCGACCATCCCGAGGCCCTGCAACTGCTGCTCGAACGCCGCCAGGCGCTGCTGCCCGGCGCGTTGTCGCTGTGCATCGTGTCGCCCGACGGCCGTTTGCTCGGCAGTTCGCTGCGCGCCGCGGGTTTGCCGCAAACCCACGCCGACCCGGCTCTGCTCGAAGCCCGCCGCATGCTGCGCGAGCTGCCACAGCGCGACGGCTTGCTCGTCACCCGCCCGGTGAAAAGCCCGCTGGTGGGTAAATGGGTGTTTCCGCTGGTGCGCGAAATTCCTCCGGGCCGCACGCATCCGGGCTATTTCGTCATCGCCGCGGTGAGCACCGAGAGTTTTTTGCAACACACGCTGTCGAACACCGCGTTGCCCTACCTCGGCATGGCTGCCGTGCTGGCGCGGCAGGACGGCTACGTGCTCGCGCGCTGGCCGTCACCGAAAGACGCAGCGTTTTTTTCGCAACCGCAAAAGGGCGCGCTGGTGCGCTCGCTGGCCGAAGACCCGGTGCGCAAAGGCGGCCACTACAGCGGCTTCGTCGCTGCCGACGGGTTGCGCCGCATCGGCAGTTGGCAGCGGCTGCAGGCCTACCCGGATCTGGCGGTGGCCGTCTCGGTGCCCGAAGGCGTGCTCTGGGCGCAGTATTGGCGCACCGTCTGGCCGCCGCTGCTCGGGCTGGTGTGCTTTTTGCTCCTGCTGACCGTGCTCTATCGCTATGCCCGCGGGCAGATCGGGCGCGAGTTGGCGTTGGCGCAAACGCAGCAACACCATTTGCGCCTGCTGGCGATCACCGATCCGCTCACCGCGGTGGGCAACCGCACGCTGCTGCGTGAACGCCTACAGCTGGCGCTGGAGACGGCATGGGCGCAGCACGGCGCGTTTGCCCTGCTGCTGCTCGATCTCGACGGCTTCAAACAGGTCAACGATGCCTACGGCCATTCCGCAGGTGATGTGCTGCTGCGCGACACGGCGCAGCGGCTGCAGTCGATTTTGCGCGAAGGCGAAGTGATGGCGCGCATGGGCGGCGACGAGTTCGCCGTGCTGTTGACCGACAATTTCGGCGGCGAAACCGCGGCGCAGGCCGCGGCGCAGCGCATCCTCGGCGCGCTGCGCCAGCCGTTCGATCTGGGCGTGGGGCGGCAGGCGTCGATTTCGGCCAGCGTCGGTTGCGCGCTCTACCCCGAAGACGGCGGCGACGCCGAAACGCTGTTGCGCCGCGCCGATCTGGCGCTATACGCGGCCAAGGCCGCCGGGCGCGACCGCTACTTGCGTTTCCAGCCCGATTTCGAGTACCAGGCGCAGAAGCAGAAAAGCCTGCTGGAAAGCGTCGAAGCCGCGCTGCACCAGGGCCGCCTGCTGCTGCACTACCAGCCCATCGTGTCCATCGGTGGCGACCCGGCGCGGCCGGCAGTCGTTGGTGTCGAGGCGCTGTTGCGGCTGCGCACCGATCAGGGCGCCATCCAGGCTGCGGGCGAGTTCGCCAGCGTGCTCGACCACGGCAGGCTGGCACGGCCGATCGGCCGTTTCGTGCTCGATCAGGCGTTGACGCAAGGCGCGTTGTGGCGGGCGCAGGGGCTGGAGCTGCACGTCGCGGTCAACATCAGCGCCGAGCACCTGCTGGCGGCAGAATTCCTCGACGACCTGCAGCAGGCGCTGCGCAACCACCCCGGGTTTACCGCCAGCGCGCTGATGCTCGAAATCACCGAATCGGCGCCGCTGCGCAACCTGCAGCAGGCGCGGCAGGTGCTGCAGGCTTGCCAGGATTTGGGCGTGAGCGTGGCGCTGGACGACTTTGGCACCGGCGCGGCGTCGCTCACCTACCTGCAGCAACTGCCGGCGCAGTCGATCAAAATCGATCAGTCGTTCGTCCGCGACATGGTCAACGATCCGAAAGATTTCGCCATCGTCTCGGCGGTGATCACCGCGGCCAATCTGCTCGGGCTGGAAGTCATCGGCGAAGGGGCGGAGACGCTCGAACACCTGTCGATGCTTGCGGCGATGAACTGCACCCTGGCGCAGGGCTACGCCATTTCGCGGCCGCAGCCCGCTGCGGCCATTGCGACCTGGGTGCAGACTTGGGTGCGGCCGCAGGCCAATCTACGCGCTGCCCCGTTTCCGCATGAAGTCGAAGTGGCGCAGCAGCGTCGCGTCGAGCGCTTGCAGCAGGCGCTGCGCGGCGAAGTGCCGTTTCCCGAGCACGTGCTCGACGTGCAGGCGGAAAACCAGTGTCACCTCGGCCTCTGGCTGGGCGGACAGGGCCGGCTGTACTACGGCCGCGACCCGCGCTACGCCCGGCTGTTGGAGCAGCACGCGCAAATCCACGAACTGGCGCGGCAGGCCAAGGCGGCGCTGGACATCGGCGACTTGGCCGGGGCACGGCGGCTGGGCGAGGACGTGGCCGAGCTCAGCGCCATCGTGCTCGCCGGCATCCGCGAGTTGAGCGCTTCAACCCGCTGAACCCGCGCCGGCTGCCGCGGCGGCGGCCGACACCACTTCGCCGAGCTCGATCACCGCCAAGGCGTAGAACGCCGAGTGGTTGTAGCGCGTGATGACGTAAAAATTGTCGGTGCCGAGCACGTAATCGGGAGCGGCGTCGGCGTTGGGCAGTTGCACCACGGCGAGCTTGCCCGGGTAGGCACGCGCCTGCGGCAGCAGCGCCAGACCGAGCGCGGCGAGCTGCGAGGCGGTGAAAGTCGGTGTGATGTCCGGCTCCAGCAGGGCGGCGAGCGTGGCCGGCGGTAAATCCGCGGGCAGTTGCAGCGCGAAATGCGTCGGCTGCCCCGGTGTCCAACCTTTGGCGGCAAGAAAATTCGCCACCGAGCCGATGGCGTCCGCCGGGTCGTTGCTCAGGTCGATGTGCCCGCCCTGGTCGAAATCCACCGCATATCGCAGGATGTTTTCCGGCATGAACTGCGGCATGCCGATGGCGCCGGCGTACGAGCCGCGCACCTGCAGCGGGTCGCGGTCGTCCAGCGCACACCACTGGAAAAAGTCGCCGAGCTGCGCGCCGAAATACGCGCTGCGGTCGCGCGGCGCCTGCGGCGGAAAGCGCAGCGCCAGCGTGGACAGCGCGTCGATCACGCGGAAATTGCCCATGTTGCGGCCATAGATCGTTTCCACGCCGAGGATGCCGGCGACGATATGCGGCGGTACTCCCCAGCGCTGCTGCGCGCGCGCGAACCACACGCCGAATTCCTGCAGAAAATCGCTGCCGGCACCGATGCGCAGCGCGTCGACGAAGCGGCTGCGGTACACCCGCCAGTTTTTTTTCGCCGGCGGCCCGGGCAGGATGAGCCGGGCCACCGTCGGCAGGTATTGCGCCTGACCCAGTAGGCGCTCGACCAGACCGGAGGGCAGGCCGTTGCGCTGCACGATGCGTGCCACCAGCGCCTGCACGTCGCGCGCCGGCCAGCCGCTGCTCATCGGCACGGGCGGCGACGCTTGAGCCGCAGCGGAGGTGGCGGTCGAGGCAGTGGAGGCCGCGGCCTGCTGGGCGCGGGCGGTTGGCAGCAGCAGGTTCAGCGCCAGCGCCGCGCCCGATTGCAGGCAACGGCGCCGCGGAGCCGACACGCGCGGCGTCGGGTCGACTGGCGATGTAGGGAGTGGCGACAGCGGCATGGCGGCAAACGGACGAGCCTCTATGTTCGCACGCGGCGGGCTGCGGCCAAACGGCGTTCACTTCTTGCGCCGTCTGTTTCAAACGCTTGTCACAGTCGTTTTGTAACGTTCGGTGTGTTTCGTAACAGTGCTTGTGCACATCGACCCAACGGAGTCTCGCATGTCCCAAACCCCAGCCAATCCTTCCCGCCGCCAGGCCTTGAAGCTGTTCACCGGCGTGCCGCTCTTGCCTCTGGGCGCCGGTTTCGGCGCCTCGGCGCTGCTGACCGCTTGTGGCGGCGGCACGGCGGCCACCGCGGCGACCATGGCCACGCCGACTGCCGCCGTGTTCACCGGCATGGCCGCGCCTTCGCTGGCCGACGCCGGCGCGATGGCCGCCACGTCCGTCGCCTCGACCCTACAGGTGAGCTACAGCGACGGCAGCAAGCAGGCGTACAAACTCGGCTACCAGCAGTTGTTCATGACCGGTGACACGGTGCCCAACCAGCAGGGCGGCAGCATCGTTGCCGCAGGCAATTTCGACATCGACGGCAACCCGATCATGGACAAGTCCGTGCCTGGGCAGGAGCGGCAGTTTTTTTCCGACTGCCCCGACGGCATGAGCTTGCTGCAACCTCTCGCCGGCGCCGACAAGGCCAAGCTCGGCGTCAAGGGCAACCCGGTGTTCGCCGTGGTGCAGTTCGAATACACCACTCGCGACCTGGCGCAGGCCAGCCAGTACGGCCGGCTGCCGTCGCCGATCGCCGTGCTCACCCTCGACCAAGATCCGGCCAGCGGCAAACTCAGCCTGGTGAAGTATTTCAACGTACCGACCAAGCCGGCCTATGGTTTGTGGATCACCTGCGGCGCCAGCCTGTCGCCGTGGAACACCCATTTGAGCAGCGAGGAATACGAGCCCGATGCCTTCGCCGCGGTGGCGGGCAAAGACGCGCGCTTCAACGCCTTCATCAACAACCTGTACAACGACCCCAACGCGTCCAAAGACCCGGTGCGCGCCAACCCCTATCTCTACGGCCACACGCCGGAAGTCCGCGTCAATGCCGACGGCAGCGGCACGCTGGTCAAGCACTTCTGCATGGGCCGCATTTCGCACGAACTGGTGCAGGTCTGCCCGGATCAGCGCACCGTGCTGATGGGCGACGATGCCACCAACGGCGGCGCCTTCCTGTTCATCGCCGACCGTCCGGCCGATCTGTCCAGCGGCACGCTATACGTCGGCAAGTGGAACCAGACCTCGGGTGTCGGCCCAGGAGCAGCCACGCTGACCTGGATCAAGCTCGGCAGCGCCAGCAGCGCCGAAATCGAGCAGCTCGCCAAGACGCTCAAACCGAGTGACATCATGGATGTGGCCACCAGCAATCCCAACGACGCCAGCTACACCAAGATTCGCTACTCGGGCAAGGACAACTGGGTGCGGCTGAAGCCCGGCATGGAAAAAGCCGCCGCTTTCCTCGAAACCCACCGCTACGCCGCGCTGGTCGGCGGCAGCCTGGGCTTCACCAAGTGGGAGGGCACCACGGTCAACGCCAAGGACAAGGTCGCCTACGTGGCGATGAGCTACATCCAGACCTCGATGATCGACGGCACGACCGACATCAAAGTGCAAGGCCCCAAAGCCGGCGCCACCTACGCCCTCAACCTGAAAGGCGGGCAGAAGGACACCTCGGGCGCGCCGATCGACAGCGACTGGGTGCCGGTGGACATGGCCGCCCCCGCCGCGCTGATCGGCGAAGACCTCGCCACCGCCGACGCGCTGGGCAACCTGGCCAACGCCGACAAGATCGCCAACCCGGACAACCTCAAGTTTTCGGAAAAACTGCGCACCCTGTTCATCGGCGAAGACAGCGGCATGCACGTCAACAATTTCCTGTGGGCGTACAACGTCGATACCAAGCAGCTCACGCGCATCCTGTCCACCCCGGCGGGAGCTGAGAGCACCGGATTGCAGGGCGTGGACGACGTCAACGGCTGGACGTACATCCTCAGCAACTTCCAGCACCCGGGCGACTGGGAAAGCCCGCTGCACGACAAGGTCAAGGCCACGCTGGCCCCGCTGGTCGAGGCCAACTACAAGGGGCGGTTCGGCGCCTCGGTCGGCTACATCACCGGCCTGCCGCAGACCGCCAAAGTCTGATCTCGCTTGTCTGCCTGCCGAGCTTGCGGCCCGCCGCTGGTGCGGGCCGCTTTTTTCTGCGGGTTGATCCCGGTGTCAGCCTTGCGCAAAGACGGCATACTCCTGCCACTACAGCGCGACGAGCGCATCGACTGTGAGGAGGCCGGCGCGGCGGGTGACACCGCGCCCGGAGGCGATGTCTGCAGAACTGCCCCTGGACTGGATACTGGAAAAAACCCCAAAAGGCCGCGATGAGCTCGCCACCCGCGCGCACCATCTCCTGCCCGGGCAGCGCAACCTGCTCATCATGGCCGACGGCCGCCGTGCGGTGAGCGAACTGCTCAAAGCCGGCACCGACCCGCAGCGTTGCATGCAGGTATTGCGTGCGCTGTTCGACGAGGGTTTTCTGGTGCGCAGCGATAGCGCCGCTGCCGCGTCCGGCTTTGCGCCACTCCCCACTGCAGCACCGGCTGCCGCGCCAGTGCCGCCGGGCTCGACGCCGCATGCCATGCTCATCGCGCTGGTGCAGGAGCAATTCGGCGCGCACGCGCCGCGGCTGCTGCAAAAAATCGAACAACACCCCGACACTCCCGAGGGCCGCGCCGCTGCGGTGCAGTCCTGCGCCAAATTCATCCGCCTGTTCATCGACGAAAAACAGGCCGACCTGTTCGTTCGGCGCGCACAGGAGCTGCAACAAGAGTGAGCCGTTGCCCTGCACTGCTTCGATCAACCCGCCTGTTGCCGTGCCGCCGCGCCACGACAGGGCCGACCTTCTGACTGCGCGTGCCTTTCACATTCACTTGGAGACAACACCACATGAAAACCGTGTTCACCCCCCGCCGTCCGCTGCAAGCTCTGGGCCTGGCTCTGGGCTTGGCGCTATCGGGCGTCACGGCGCAGGCCTGGGCCGACGCCCCCGTGCTCATGTCGCCGCAGTGGGCCAGCGAGGCCTGCACCGCGTGGAACAACACGCCGGAACTGACCAACGGCCTCAAAGGCGAGTTCATGCACGACGACAAGGGGCGCGGTTATAAGCTGGTGGAGATGTACCGCACCGACTGCGGCAAGGACACCGCGGTCGAGCTCAAGCTGCAGTTGCAGAACGACAAAGCCATGTGCGTCTACGGCGGTGTGCCGACGCTCAAACCCAATTTCGACGTCGATTTCCTCATGCACGCCGATACCAAGCGTTGGGAGGAGATGGGCAAGGGCGAATACGGCCCGATGAAAGCCATGATGTTCGGCCGCCTCGAATTCCAGGGGCCGAAGATGGTGGCGATGCGTGCGATGGACCCATTCAGCGCTTTTTTGCTGCTGGTGGGCAAGGTGCCCAGCAGCACGGCGACTTGCCCGAAGTAAGCACCAGCCCGTTGCGCTGGGCATCGCCAGACCGCCCAGCGCAACTCGGGTCCGAATCTTCTCAAGGTTGCGCCGAGGGCGTCGCCGCAGGTGCAGAGGCAGCGCTAGCCGCTTGTGCACTGGCTACTGCAGCCGGATGATTGAGTTGTGCCGCAGCGTCGTCGATGGTTTGCTTGGTGAACGCCATGTTGGCAGTCACGACCACTTTGCCATCGGCCCGCTGCCTCACGTCGTAGCCATTGATGCCCAGTGCGCGGTGAAACAGTTCGGCGCTTTGCCCGCTATCGAGATTGGTGACGGTAATGGTCGAGACTCCGCCCTGCATCGACACCATGATGGGAATGCCATCCGATTTGAACCACTGCACTCGCCAGAAATAATGCTGGTTGTTCCGGCCGAGCTGGTCGTAAAGGCTGTCAAACGAATCCATTTTTGCGCAAATGCTGACCAAGGCATTGCGGCGCACGCATTCGCGCATGATCTGGATTTGCTTGCCGTCGCTTGAAATATTGATCGGGACGGTTTTTCCGTTGTCGATATTGACCAGCATGTAATCGTCCACCTTGGCCATGCCAAGCAAGGCGCCCAAGCTCTGGACGCTGTGCACCAGGCCGCCTAGCGGGTTGTTGTTGGAATTTTCCGCGATCCTTTCCATCAACACGTAGCCGGTGGCTCCAATGTCTCCGTTTTGGAATGCGGCAAGGGTAAATCCTTGCGGCGGCACGATATTGGTCGTTCCTACACCGGGAATGTAACGAAACGCCGCATCCAGTCGGGCGACGATAAAACCCCGCGAAATCGGAATCAGCCGAAACCCGCCGTAGCTTTTTCCCGTGACCGTGGTCACGTTCCACAACATGCCGTTGCGCGTGGCCGTCGCGATGACCACCGGGTCAGCGCCGCTATTGGCCCGCCCGGACTTGATGACATACTGATTCGGTGCAGTGTTGACGATTTCGGTGAAATCGCCCGTGGCGTTGCTATACCCGACACCGACGGTTTGGCCTTGCGGGTCGATGTAACGCTGGCCGTTGATATCAAAACCGTCGCGCTGGATTTGAAATTCCACGCCGGATGTCAACGTCGGCCAGCGATCGAGCTGCTGGCCGAGGCTGGATTCGCTGGTTGCGGCCATTTGACCTGCTGCAGGCGTGGCTGCAGCGGGGCTGGCGGGCAATGCAGTCACGGGTGCGGTGTTTTGCAACGCCTGCGCTGTGGCGGGGTTGGACAATACCGAAAGCGCACCGACGTTGCCCATCAACGCCGTGATTTTCTGCCGAAACGAGCCGACGGCTTCGCAAGCAATCTGGTCGTTGAACGGCAAACCCTGCTGGGTATAAACCTGCTGCATTTGGGCGACGAATTCTTTTTCCCGAGGCGCCCATTGATCCGGCGGTATGCAGGTTGCAGTCTGCGCTGTTGCGACCGTTGCGTAAAGAAAAATCGCCGGGTAAAGCAAAGCTCGCATCGTATGGCCTCCTGAGTTTTTGATTTGAGTGAGATTTTACGGCAGCAAAACAGCGCGGCACGCGCTACGCGCGGCGTGGCACACACCAAGGTAGGCTACCGCAAATGGTTGAGCAAAACTTGCCCAATCAGGTCAAGATAATATCGTATTGCTGCTGTGAAAATGCCGGCTCGACTTGGAGTGACACGGGTTTGCCGATAAAGTCCGACAGGCTGGCCAAATGTTGGCTTTCTTCTTCGAGAAACAGGTCGATGACGTCGGCGGAGGCGACGATGCGAAATTCGCGCGGGTTGAACTGCTTGGCTTCGCGCAGGATTTCGCGCAGGATGTCGTAGGCCACGGTGCGTGCGGTCTTGACCTGCCCCAAGCCGCCGCAGGTCGGGCAGGGTTCGAGCAGCATGTGCGCCAGCGAGTCGCGCGTGCGCTTGCGCGTGAGCTCGACCAGGCCGAGCTGCGAAAACCCGCTGATGGTCACCTTGACCTTGTCGCGCGACAGCGCGCGGCGCAGCTCGTCGAGCACGGTGGCGCGGTGCTGCGGGTTGTGCATGTCGATGAAGTCGATGATGATGATGCCGCCGAGGTTGCGCAGCCGCAGTTGCCGGGCAATCGCCTGCGTGGCTTCGAGGTTGGTGCGGTAGATGGTGTCGTCGAAGTTGCGCGCGCCGACGAAGCCGCCGGTGTTGACGTCGATGGTGGTCATCGCCTCGGTCTGGTCGATGATGAGGTAGCCGCCCGATTTGAGATCGACGCGGCGGCCGAGCGCGCGCTCGATTTCCTCATCGACGTTGGCGGTTTCGAACAACGGGCGCTCGCCGCGGTAGAGCTGCAGCCGATCGACCACCCGCGGCATGTATTCGGCGGCAAACGCCCGCAGCAGCTCGTAGTTTTCGCGCGAGTCGATCTGCACCGCGCGCGTGGCGTCGCTGACCAGGTCGCGCAACACGCGCTGCGCCAGGCTGAGCTCCTGGTAGATCAGCGCCGGCGGGCCGGATTCGTGCGCCCGCTGCTGGATCGCGCGCCAGGTCTTGCGCAAATAGGCGATGTCTTCGGCCAGTTCGGCGTCGCTGGCGTCTTCGGCGTTGGTGCGCACGATGAAGCCTTGCGATGCGCCGGCCTCGGCGGCCAGCAGCGCGGCCATGCGCTCGCGTAACGACTGGCGCAACTCGGCACCTTCGATTTTTTGCGAAACCCCGATGTGGTCGTCCTGCGGCAGATGCACCAGCATGCGTCCGGCCAGGCTGATTTGCGTGGTCAACCGCGCGCCCTTGGTGTTGATCGGATCTTTGAGCACCTGCACCATCAGCGTCTGACCTTCGTAGATCAGTTTTTCGATCGGTTGCGCCGCGGCGGCAGAGGCGTCGCCGTTGTCGGTGGAAATGGCGACGGCTTGGCGCTGCCACAGGTCGGCGACGTGCAAAAACGCGGTGCGCTCCAACCCGATGTCGATGAACGCCGACTGCATCCCCGGCAGTACCCGCACCACTTTGCCCAGGTAGATATTGCCGACCAATCCGCGCTCCAGGCTGCGTTCGATGTGCAGCTCCTGGACTGCGGCATGCGCCACCAACGCCACACGGGTTTCCTGCGGGGTGATGTTGATCAGGATGTCTTCGGGGGTCGGATTCATCACGGCGTCGTCTCTCGTTGGGGGGTGGGGCCGCTACTGCCCGGCCAGCCCGCGGCGCGCAGCAGCTTCAGCGTTTCGTACAACGGCAGGCCGATGATGCCACTGGCGCTGCCGCAGCAATGCGCCACCAGCGCCGCGCCGCGACCTTGCAGCGCGTAGCCGCCGGCCTTGCCGAACGGTTCGCCGCTGGCGACGTAATCGGTGATTTGCTGTGCGCTCAATGCGGCAAACCGCACCTGCGACACTTGCAGTGCGTGGTGTCTGGCCGCGCCGCGCTGCACGCCCACCGCGGTCAGCACCTGGTGTTCGCGTCCCGACAGCAGCCGCAGCATGCGCGCGGCATCGGCGGCGTCGCGCGGCTTGCCCAGAATCTGGCCGTCGATCGCCACCGTGGTGTCGGCGCACAGCACGATGGCCGCCAGCGGGTCGAGCGTGGGGTGCACGCGCCGCAGCCGCTGCTGCGCTGCGTCGAGTTTGCTCTGTGTCACGCGCTGGACGTAATCCGCCGGCGCCTCGCCGGGCAGTGTGGCTTCCAGCGCCTCGCTGTCTTCGTCGGCCAGCGGGGCGAGCAGGCGGAAGTCCACTGCCGCCTGCCGGAGCAAATCCTGCCGGCGCGGGCTGGACGAGGCGAGAAACACGGTCAGGGGTGCGGCGGCGGGAGCAGGGCAGGGCGGCATGCGGCAGGGCAGTGGCAAGGACGAGTCGCTATTGTCGGCGCAAATCCGCCGCCGAAGACCCGGCGGCGGCACAGCCGCGCCCTAGAATCGCCGCCATGCACATCCACATTCTCGGCATTTGCGGCACCTTCATGGGCGGCATCGCGGCACTGGCGAAAGAAGCCGGGCACCGCGTCACCGGCTGCGACGCGCAGGTCTATCCGCCGATGAGCACGCAGCTGCAGCGCCTGGGCATCGAGCTCACCGATGGCTACGACCCCGGGCAGCTCGCGCTCAAGCCCGATCTGTGGGTGATCGGCAATGTGGTGTCGCGCGGCAACCCGCTGATGGAAGCCATTCTCGACGCCGGCCAGCCCTACACCAGCGGCCCGCAATGGCTGGCCGACAACGTGCTGCGCGGCCGCTGGGTGCTGGCGGTGGCCGGCACCCACGGCAAGACCACGACCACCGCGATGCTCGCGCACATCCTGGAGCGCGCCGGGCTGGCGCCGGGCTTTTTGATCGGCGGCGTGCCGCAGGACTTCGGCACCACGGCGCGGCTGGGCGGCAGCGACTTTTTCGTCATCGAGGCCGACGAATACGACACAGCGTTTTTTGACAAGCGCTCCAAGTTCGTGCACTACCGCCCGCGCACCGCGGTGCTCAACAACCTGGAGTACGACCACGCCGACATCTTCCCCGACCTGGCGGCGATCGAAACCCAGTTCCACCACCTGGTGCGCACCGTGCCGCGCAGCGGGCAGATCGTGGTCAACGCGCAAAGCGAGGCGCTGGCGCGGGTGCTTTCGCGCGGCTGCTGGAGCGAGGTCGCGAGTTTCGACGCCGCCGACGGCTGGAGCGCGAGCGGCGATGAAGCGGCGTTCGACGTGTTGCTGCGCGGGCAGACCGTCGGCCGCGTGCAGTGGGCGCTTGCCGGCGCGCACAACCGCAGCAACGCGCTGGCGGCCGTCGCCGCGGCGCACCACGCCGGGGTGATGGCGGACGCCGCATGCGAGGCGCTGTGCAGCTTCCAGGGCGTGAAGCGCCGCATGGAACTGCGCGGTCAGGCCGGCGGCGTAGCGGTGTACGACGACTTCGCGCACCATCCCACGGCGATGGCCACGACGATTGCCGGGCTGCGCGCGCAGATGCGCGCCGACCCGGCAGCGCGCGGCGCGCGGCTGCTGGCGGTGTTCGAGCCGCGTTCCAACACCATGAAGCTCGGCACGATGAAATCCCGCCTGCCCGAGGCGCTGCGCGACGCCGATCGCGCTTACGGCTACGGCGGCGGGCTGGGCTGGGATCTGGCCGCAGCGCTCGCGCCGCTGGGCGAGCAGGCCCGCGCCTTTGACGAATTGCCGGCGCTGGTGCAGGCCGTGGCTGCCGACGCCCGGCCCGGCGACCGCGTGCTGGTGATGAGCAACGGCGGCTTTGGCGGGGTGCATGACCAATTGCTCGCCGCGTTGGCCGCGCGTGCCGCGCAGCCTGCCGCCGCGGCATCCTGAACGAGAGGTTTCTCATGTCCGGCAACACCCTTGGGCTGCTGTTCGCAGTCACCACCTTCGGCGAATCGCACGGCCCGGCGATCGGCTGTGTGATCGACGGTTGTCCACCCGGCATGGCGCTGAGCGAGGCCGACATCCAGCCCGACCTCGACCGCCGCCGCCCCGGCACCAGCCGCCACGTGACGCAGCGGCAGGAGGCCGACCGGGTGGAAATCCTCTCCGGGGTGTTCGAGGGCAAGACCACCGGCACGCCGATTGCCCTGCTCATCCGCAACACCGACCAGCGCAGCAAGGACTACGGCAACCTGCTCGACACCTTCCGCCCCGGCCACGCCGACTACACCTACTGGCGCAAATACGGCCTGCGCGACCCGCGCGGCGGCGGCCGCTCGTCGGCGCGGCTGACCGCGCCGATCGTCGCCGCTGGAGCGGTGGCGAAAAAATGGCTCAACCAACAGCACGGCATCGTCGTTCGCGCCTGCATGACGCAGCTCGGCGGCATTCCCATTCCGTTCCAGAGCTGGGACGTGGTCGAGCAAAACCCGTTTTTTGCCCCCAACGCCGACATCGTTCCCGAGCTCGAAGCGTATATGGACGCGCTGCGCAAATCGGGCGACTCGGTGGGCGCGCGGCTGATGGTCACCGCCAGCGGCGTGCCCGCCGGCTGGGGCGAGCCGCTGTACGACAAGCTCGACGCCGACATCGCCCACGCCCTCATGGGGCTCAACGCCGTCAAGGGCGTGGAGATCGGCGCCGGCTTTGCCAGCGTGACGCAAAAAGGCAGCGAACACGGCGACGCGCTGACCCCGCAGGGCTTTGTCGGCAACAACGCCGGCGGCGTGCTCGGCGGCATCAGCACCGGGCAGGACATCGTCGCACAGATTGCGATCAAGCCCACGTCGAGCATCCGCCTGCCACGGCCGTCGATCACCCGTGCGGGCGAGGCGACCGAAGTCGTCACCCACGGCCGTCACGACCCGTGCGTCGGCATCCGCGCCGCGCCCATCGCCGAGGCGTTGCTGGCGCTGGTGTTGATCGACCATGCGCTGCGCCACCGAGGGCAGTGCGGGGGTCAGGTCTAGCTTCGTAGCAGTGGGTTTGCCGATGCGACGGTTCCAGACCTGACCACAGGCCACAGTTTTCAGTTCTGCCCATGACCCCTGACCCCATGCACGGCCCTGCGCACACTCCGCCAGCGCAAACAACGCGCCGAGGGCCGATGCTGTCTTATCTGCTCGGCGCGGTGCTGGCGTTTTTTCTCGGTTTCGTCTGGACGACCTTGCTGTGGGCGCTGGCCGCGCTGTTCGCGCTTGGGTTCGTCATCGAGGTAGTGGCAGACCTGCGGCGACTGCTCAGCGGGGGTCAGGTCTAGAAAAATAGCGGGTAAGTCCGGAAATGCTACGAAGCTAGACCTCGTACTTCCCCCTGATGCTCGTTATCCCCCATTCGCGGGGCATACTGGCGGACTTTACGATGTTTGTCAAAAGTCTTCTGGCAGACAACGACGCATATGCTCTTTGGGGAGGCAGACGCATGATGCACGACACAAACGGGGCTGCACGGTCGATTGCTGGTGTGGTACGAGGCGCGGTGGTCAGGCCACACCTCGACTTCGGCAAGGGTGGGGTCTTGGCCCGGTTTTTCTTTCTGCTGTGTGCCTTGGCGCTCGTGTTGCCGCAAGCCGCGCAGGCTGCATCGACCAAAGCGGCAAAGTCCGGGCTGGTGGCAGCGGGGGCGGCGTTCGAGGTGTGTTTCACCTACGCCGAGCCGCCCGATGCGCTGTATTTGTTCCAGCTTCTCAACCAGCGTGCGCAACCGCTGGCCGCGGCCTGGGGGCAGCAGGCCAAAGTGGAACTCAAGGCGCAGGTGCCGCTGGACTACAGCGCGGTGACGCCGCAAATTTTCATCCAGCATTGGCCGGTGCTGGTGGGGCCGGCGAACGTCATCGGCACGGCCACGCGCTTTGGCTACGTGCCTGTGGCGGCGCAACGTGGTGACGCCGGGGTGGTGTTTGCCGTGCCCGTCGATTCCAAAGCGCAGAAGCTGGCGGATTTGCGCGGGCAGGTGATCGCCCTGCCAGCGCAGGAGTCGCTGGTGGCGTATCTGGCGCGAGGTCTGCTCACGCAGGCCGGATTCAACGCGCAGCAGTTGTCGCAACTGCATTTTTACAAGGAGGGCGGGGCGGCGCTGCTGGCGCTGACGTTCGGCAACGCGGCAGGGGCCGCGCTCAGCCCGGCGCAGTGGGAGTCACTGAAAAAACAGTACCCTGGAAGGTATCGGCTGCTGCTCGAATCGACCTTGCAAGTGCCGGGCATGGGGGTGGCGCTGAGCAACAAACTGCCCGAAGACGTGCGCACCAAGCTGGCGCAGGCGCTGCTGTCACCCGATGCCGATTTGGCGCAGGCGCTGGGTCAGGCCGGGCTGCAGGGATTGCAGCCGATCGCCGCGCAGAATTACGCGGCAGTCGCCGAACTCGGCTACTTCACTCCGCGCCACCTCGACGGCGCAAAAACCGTCGATTTTGCCCAGGTGCGGCAGCTCATGGCGCAGGGGGTGACGTTGATCGACGACCGCGCTAGTACCGAATACGCCGAAGGCCATATCGCCGGCGCGGTGTCGGTGCCGTACATCGAGCATTCGGACAAGAACATCGGCTTTGATGCAAGCAAAGACCAGTTCGACCTGCTGTCACGCTTTCCCGACAAGTCGCGCCCGCTCATCATCGCCTGCAACGGCCCGGAATGCTGGAAGAGCTACAAAGGCGTGGTGTTTGCCCTCAGGCACGGCTATAAAACCATTTACTGGTACCGCGAGGGATTTCCGGATTGGGTGAAACACGGCGGGCCGGTGAGCCGGTGAAGCGCGGGCCAGCGGCTGAACGGGATTGATGGCGGCATCTGCCCTACGCTGGTCCCGCCGACAGGAATCGAACCTGTATTTGCCGCTTAGGAGGCAGCCGTTCTATCCATTGAACTACGGCGAGCGCGGGTTAACGCGGTATGGTTGTTGCCAAATGGGTCAGCTTATCATGCCCGAACGATGTGCAGCGCAGCAAGCCAACTGACGATCGGCGCCCTCGCCCGTGCCGCGGGGGTGCATGTGGAAACCATCCGCTTTTACCAGCGTCGGGGCTTGCTGGCGCCGCCGCCGCGGGCGCAGGGCAGCTTTCGCCACTACGGCGCACAGGATCTGGCGCGGCTGCGGTTCATCAAGTCGGCGCAGCGCCTGGGATTCAGCCTGGACGAAGTGGCCGAGTTGCTGCAGCTCGACGACGGGCTGCACTGCTCGCAGGCCAGCGCGCTGGGCGCGCGCAAACTGGCTGACGTGCGTCAGCGTATTGCCGATTTGCAGCGCATCGAGTCGGCGCTGGCGCACATGCTGCGTGCCTGCTCCGGCAACCAGCAGGCGGCGTCTTGCCCATTGATCGCCGCGCTGCACTCACCGCCGGATTGAACGGGCGCGGTGAATGCGCCGACGCCATTTTCCCGCTGCGCCTGGGGGTATGGTGCAGGCGGTCTTGACTCCGGACTTCGGTACGGCCTTATCGTGCTACCCGTGTGCATTCAGCGGAGTCTGTCATGTCGCAAACCCACCCTCCTCGCGGGCGCGGTGCGCTGGTCGCCGGCGCCGTGGCGGCGATTGCCGCCTCCACCTGCTGCCTAGGGCCGTTGTTGCTGCTCTCGCTGGGCATCAGCGGCGCGTGGATCGGCAACCTCACCCTACTCGAACCGTACCGCCCGCTGTTTCTCGGCGTGGCGCTGCTGGCGTTGTTTTTCGCCTGGCGTCGGCTGTGGCGACCTGCAGCGGCGTGCAAACCCGGTGAGGTCTGCGCTCTGCCGCGGGTGAGCGCGGCGTACAAACTGCTGTTTTGGTTGGTGGCGGCTCTCGTTGTCGTCGCGCTGACCTTTCCCTATATCGCTCCCTGGTTTTATTGAATCGAAAGGATCTGCCATGAAACAACTCGTTTTGACTCTGGCTGTGCTCGCCGCTGGCAGCGTGCCTGCATGGGCGGCCGAGCAAACCGTGACTCTTGACGTACCGGGCATGACGTGCGGCGTCTGCCCGATCACCGTGCACAAGGCGTTGATGGCCGTGCCGGGGGTGAAAGCCGTTCGTGTCGACGAGGCGAAAAAAGATGCGCGCGTCACTTACGACGACGGCAAGACCTCGGTGCAGGCGCTGATCCGGGCGACCACCGACGCCGGCTATCCTTCGACCGTGGCGCATTGAGGCCATGAGCATGCGCTCCAGCCCGCGATCCATTGCCGTGGATCTCGACATCGGCGGCATGACCTGCCCCGCGTGCGCCACGCACGTGCAAGCCGCGCTCGCTGCCTTGCCCGGGGTGCAGACCGCGCAGGTGCAATACCCCGAGGCACGCGCCCGGGTGCAGGCCGACTCGGCAGTGACGGCAGCGGCTTTGATCGCCGCCGTTGCCGGCGCGGGGTATACGGCGCGGCCGGTGGCCGATGCGGGCGACGCGCCATCGGGCTCCTCACCGCCAGCCGGCCGCGCGCTGCGCGTGGCGGTCATCGGCAGCGGCGCGGCGGCGGTGGCGGCGGCGATCGAGGCGGCCGGTCGCGGTGCACGGGTGACGCTGGTCGAACGCGGCACGCTGGGCGGCACTTGCGTCAACGTCGGCTGCGTCCCCTCCAAAATCTTCATCCGCGCCGCCGACATCGCGCACCTGCGCCGAACCAGCGCGTTCGATGCCGGCATTTCACCGTGTACGCCGTCGATCGACCGTGCCAGTCTGCTGGCACAACAGCAGGCGCGGGTCGAGCAGCTACGCGCGGCCAAATACCAGAACGTGCTCGCCAGCCATCCCGGCATCGCCCTGTTGCACGGCCAGGCGCGGTTCACCGACGCGCACACCCTGCATGTCGCACGGGCCGACGGCGGCGAGCAGGCCGTGGAGTTCGACCGCTGCCTCATCGCCACGGGCGCGCGGCCGGCCATTGCGCCGCTTCCCGGCCTGGAGGGCACGCCCTATTGGACGTCGACCGAGGCGCTGGCCAGTGCGCAAATCCCGCCGCGGCTGGCGGTGATCGGCGGCTCGGTGGTTGCCGTCGAACTCGCACAGGCCTTCGCCCGGCTGGGCAGCCACGTCACCCTGTTGGCGCGCAGCACCCTGCTGTCGGCGGAAGATCCGGCACTGGGCGAGGTGCTGGCCTCGGTCTTTGCCGCCGAAGGCATCGACGTGCGCTTGCATACCGTGGCCGATCAGGTGCGCTACGTCGGCGGCGAGTTCGTACTGTCCCTTCCCGGCGGCCAGGTGCGCGCCGACCGCCTGCTGCTGGCCACCGGTCGCGTGCCCAATACCGAAGAGCTGGGACTGGAGGCGTTGGGCGTGGCCCGCGATGCGCGCGGCGCCATCGTCGTCGATGACATGCTGCGCACCAGCGTGCCACAGATTTACGCCGCGGGCGACTGCACCCATCTGCCGCAGTTCGTCTACGTTGCCGCTGCAGCGGGCACCCGCGCGGCGCGCAATATGACGGGCGGGCAAGCACGCCTGGACCTCTCGGCCATGCCCACCGTGGTGTTCACCGACCCGCAGGTCGCCAGCGTCGGGCTGAGCGAGGCACAGGCGCGCCACGCCGGGCACGCGGTGGACACGCGCGTGCTCACGCTGGACAACCTGCCGCGCGCACTGGTGAATTTCGACACCCGCGGCCTGGTCAAAATCGTCGCCGAAGCCGCAAGCGGCCGGCTGCTCGGCGTGCAGGCCGTGGCGGCGCAGGCCGGCGAACTCATCCAGACTGCCGCGCTGGCGCTGCGCGCGGGCATGACCGTGACCGATCTGGCCGATGCCTTGTTCCCTTACCTGACCACGGTGGAAGCACTCAAACTCGCAGCGCAGACTTTCAGCAGGGACGTCAGTCAACTGTCCTGCTGCGCCGGATAATGGTTGGATTGGTTGGGGGTCAGGTCTAGAACAGTAGCAAGTTGGCCAGAAAATGCTACGAAGCTAGACCTGACCCCATCCGCGCACGCAACTGCCCCGCAATGGCGTCGCGTGTTTGTTCCGCCAGCGTGCGCCGGTTGGTCGACTGCAGCGGGGGTAGGTAATGGAGCTCGACGCGCAACTCGGGCGCGGCGCAGATGCGCCACAGGCTGCCGACCATGGTTTCGTCGCCCACGTAGGCGGCGGCGCGGGAGTAGCGCTGGCTGGCGCGGTCGGCGTAAAACACCAGCACGGGCTGGACCGGCGCCGGGCAGTCGGCGCTGCAGGCGGCCTGAAACAGGTTGGCATGAAACGGCAGCACATCCAGACCAGTGCTGGTCGTGCCTTCGGGAAAGACGCCGACGTGGTCGCCTTGTTGCAGGCACTGCGCCATTTGGTGGATGACGCGCACGACGTCTTGCGCGCGCTGGCGTTCGATGAACAGCGTGCCCACACCCCGCACGAGCGGGCCGATCAGCGGCCAGCGCGCGGCCTCGGCTTTGGAGACGAAGCGCACCGGTTGCACTGCGTTGATGGCAAAAATGTCTAGCCAAGAGACGTGGTTGGCGACGACTAGCGATGGGCTGGCCGGCGGCGTGCCGCTGACGTGCAGCTCGACTCCGCTCAACCGCAGCAATTGTGCCGACCAGTCGCGAATGCGTTGCGCGCGGCCGGCGGCGTCGAGTTGCGGAAATTCGCGTGCGACGATGCGCTGGCCGCGCAGCGCGTGCGCGCTCAGTTGGCTCAGCCGCGCGCCAAAGCGCAGCGGCGCGCTGACCCGGCGCAGCAAGGGCGCGGGTGTGCTGGCCGGTTGCAGCATGCAGTCGGGCGTGACGCTGCGGTCGCCGTCAGCCGCGGCGCCGACCTCTGTGCGGGCGGGCGACATGTCGGCTGCGCTCGCCGCGGCGTCGGCGGGTGGCAGCGGCCGGCGGGGCAGCGCGTTCATGCCGACGCGGTGGTGGCCGAGTCGCTCCATACCACCCGGCCGTCGATCACGGTGTGTCGCACGCGGCCTTGCAAGTCGTGCTCGGCCAGCGGGGTGTGACGGCTCTGGCTGTACAGCGCTTCGGGTGTGGCGCGCCAGCGTGCCTGCGTATCGACCACGATGAGTTCGGCGGCCTCGCCTGCGGCCAGACTGGCCGGTGGCAGGCCGGCGGCGCGGGCGGCGCGGTGGCCGACGCAGCCCAGCGCGTGCGCCAGCGGCAGCCCGCTAGCGGCGGCGAACTGCAGCACGGCGGGCAGCAGTAGCTCCAGCCCAGTGGCGCCGGGGGCGGCGTCGGCGAAGGTTCGCGTTTTGTCGTCGCTGCTCACCGGGGTGTGGTCGGAGCACAGCGCGTCGATGGTGCCGTCGGCCAGCGCGGCACGCAGGGCGTCGCGGTCTCTGCCTTGGCGCAGCGGCGGGTCGAGCCGGGCGCGGGGATCGAAGTAGCCGATGTCCAGATCGGTGAGCAGCAGGTTGTTGATCGACACGTCGCAAGTCAGCGGCAGCCCTTCGGCCTTGGCCTGGCGCACGAGCTCCACGCCCTGGCTGCTCGACAGTTTGCTGATGTGCACCGCGCAACCCGTGGCGCGCATGAGCTCGAACACGGTGTGCAGCGCCACGGTTTCGGCGATCACCGGCACGCCTGCCAGCCCCAGGCGTTGGGCATAGGCACCGCTGGCGGCGATGCCGCCACGGCTGAGCGCCGCGTCTTTGGCCCGCAGCCAGACCTTGTAACCGAAGGTGCTGGCGTATTGCATTGCGCTGTACAGCACTTTGGTGTCGGCGATCGGCGTATCGGCCTGCGACAGGCCGATGCAGCTGGCGCGGGTGAGTTCGGCCATTTCGCTCAGCCGCTCGCCTTGCAGCCCTTTGGTCAGCGCGCCCAGCGGATAGACGCGCGCGCTTTTGATCCGCCGCGCGCGCCAGCGCAGCATTTCGACCAGGCTGGGCTCGTCGAGCACCGGGTCGGTGTCGGGCGAGCACACCACGCGGGTGACGCCGCCGACCAGCGCGGCGTGCAGCTCGGTGTCGAGCATGCCTTCGTGTTCGTAGCCGGGCTCGCCCAGGCGGGCGCACAGGTCGATCAGACCGGGCAGCACCAGCATGCCGCTGGCGTCGAGGATGTGATCGGGGACGAACCCTGCCGGCGCGCGCCCAACGGCAACGATGCGCTCGCCGACGATGGCCACGTCTGCCATGGCGTCCAGGCCGTGCAGCGGGTCGACCAGCCGGCCGCCGCGGATGAGGAGTTGGTTGCCGTTCATGCTAGTGCTCCACCGAAGCGACGATGGACAGCACCGCCATGCGCACCGCGATGCCGAACCGCACCTGGTCGAGGATGACGCTGCGCGGGCCGTCGGCCACGGCGCTGTCGATTTCCACCCCGCGGTTGATCGGGCCGGGGTGCATGACGATGGCGTCGGGTTTGGCCAGCGCCAGCCGCTCGGGCGACAGGCCGTAGGTCATGTTGAACTCGTGCGCCGACGGCAGCAGCGCGCCGCTCATGCGCTCGTTTTGCAGCCGCAGCATCATCACCACGTCGGCGTCGCGCAGCCCTTCGGCCATGTCATGGCAGACGCGCACGCCCATGTCGCGCAGATCCCCGGGCACCAGAGTTTTCGGGCCGACGGCGCGCACCTCGGGCACGCCCAGGGTGGTGAGCGCGTGGATCGCCGAGCGCGCCACGCGCGAATGCACGATATCGCCGACGATGGCCACCGTCAGGTTGCTGAAGTCGCCCTTGAAATGGCGGATGGTGTACATGTCGAGCAAGCCTTGCGTCGGGTGGGCGTGGCGGCCGTCGCCGGCGTTGACCACGTGCACGTGCGGCGGGGTGTGCTGCGCGATGAGAAACGGCGCGCCGCTGTCGGCGTGACGAACGACAAAAATGTCGGCGTCCATCGCTTCCAGATTGGCGATGGTGTCCAGCAGACTCTCGCCCTTGCTCGTGCTGGAGCGCTGGATGTCGAGGTTGAACACGTCGGCAGACAACCGCTGCGCGGCGATTTCGAACGTGGTGCGGGTGCGCGTGCTGTTTTCGAAAAACAGGTTGAACACGCTTTTGCCGCGCAGCAGCGGCACTTTTTTCACCTCGCGGCTGCCGAAGCTGACGAAGCCCTGCGCGGTGTCGAGGATGTGCAGCAACACGTCGCGCGGCAAGCCCTCGGGGGTGAGCAGGTGGCGTAGTTCGCCGTGGGCGTTGAGTTGGGGGTTGTGGGCGCGGGTCATGGCTGAGAGGCGGATTTGCGCACCAGATCGAAGCGGAAGCGGATGCCTTCGGCGGCGTCTTCGTCGCGCATCAAGGCGAGCAACACGTCATCGGGCAGGGTCAGCGTCGCCGCGGTGAGCTGCGCGCAGAACGGCAGCTCGCGTCCGCCGCGATCGACCAGCACGGCCAGATCGACACGCGCCGGGCGGCCGAAGTCGAACAGTTCGTTGATCGCCGCGCGGGTGGTGCGGCCGGTGTGCAGCACATCGTCGATCAGCAGCACGGCGCGGTCGGCAATCGGCACCGGCAACGCCGTGCGGTTGGCGCTGGGGTGCAGCCCGCGGGTGGCGAAGTCGTCACGGTGAAACGTCGACGACACCACGCCGAACGGCTGCGCGAGCTGCAAATCGGCGTGCAGCCGCTGCGCCAGCCAGGCACCGCCCGAATAGATGCCCACGAGCAGTGGCGGCTCGGCGTGAGGCGACAAGGTGCCGCGCACCAGGTGCAGCAGCCGCGCGTAGAGCGCCTCGGCGTCGGGCGGGGTGGGGTGGGGCGTAGGCATGGTCAGAGTCGTTGCAGGTATTGCTCGACGATGAGGCAGGCGGCGGCGCAATCCACGTCGGCGGCGCCGTCGGCCTGCGCCACCGCCGAGGTGTAACGCTCATCGACCAGCGCCACCGGCAGATGGAAGCGGCCGTGGAGCTGACGGGCGAAGCGGCGCGCGTGCGCGGTATTGTCGTGCTCGGCGCCGTCGGGGTGCAAGGGCAGACCGACGACGAGCTGCTGCGGCTGCCACTCGCGGATGAGCGCGGCGATGGCGTCGAACCGGGCGGCGGTGCGCTCGCCGCGCACGGTGCGCAGCGGCGTGGCGCTGCGGGTCAGGCTGTTGCCCACTGCGGTGCCGATGCGCTTGGCCCCCCAGTCGAACCCCAGCACCGTGATGTCAGGCATGTCCGGCGGTTTGCGACAACATCGCCGGGTTGAAGCCGAGCAGCGCCATCGCGGCGTTGAACCGCGCTTCCACCGGGGTGTCGAATAGCACCGTCGGGTCGGCTTCGACGGTGAGCCAGCCGTTTTGCCCGATTTCTTCCTCGAGCTGGCCGGCGTTCCAGCCGGAGTAGCCCAGCGCGATGAGGCAGCGCATCGGCCCGCTGCCTGCGGCCATGTGTTCGAGCACGTCTTTGGACGTGGTCATCTGCAGCCCGCCGGGAATGTCCAGGCTGGAGGCGTAGCGCGTGCCGGTGGGCTCGTGCAGCACGAAACCGCGTTCGGGTTGCACCGGCCCGCCCTGCAGCACCGGCAGCGACCCCGGGATGCCGCTGGTGTCCAGCCCGATGCGCTCGAACAGCTCGCGCACGGTGATGTCCGACGGCCGGTTGATGATCAGCCCGAGCGCGCCGCGCGGCGAGTGCTCGCAGACGAACACCACGGCGCCGGCAAAGTTGTCATCGACCATGCCGGGCATGGCGATGAGGAACTGGTTGCTGAGGTTGGAAGCGTCGGCACGGGGGTTCATAGTGCGCAGTTTATCGCGCCCGGCGGCGGTGATGCGTTATGGTTGAGCCGGTTGACCATTGGATCGCCGCCATGCCCGTCATCCCGCCCGATTCCACCGTTTCGCTGCCGCCGCGCTGCCCGCTGGGCCTGGTTTGGCTGCGGCGTGACTTACGCCTGTACGACAACACCGCGCTGCGCACAGCGCTGCAAGTTTGCGATCGAGTGGCGCTGGCCTTCGTTTTCGACCGCGACATTCTCGACCCGCTGCTGGCGCGCGGGCTGCGCGCCGACCGCCGGGTGGAGTTCATCCACGCCGCGGTGCAGGACATCGATGCACGCCTGCGCGCGCTGGGCGCGGGCTTGCTGGTGCGTCATGGCCGCGCCGTGGACGACATTCCGGCCCTGGCGGCGCAGCTTGGGGCGCAAGCCGTGTTTTGCGCCTTCGACGACGAGCCGCAGGCGCAGCGCCGCGATGCTGCGGTGGCGCAGGCGCTGCAGCGCGACGGTCGGCACCTGGACGCCGTCAAAGACCACATGATTTTCGCCCGCGATGAAGTAGTCAATGCACAGGGCAGGCCGTACGTGGTGTTCACCCCGTACCGTGCGGCTTGGCAGGCGCGGTACGCCGCGCAGCCGCCGTTGCCGCAGCGGCAGACGCTGCAGCGGCAGCAACTGGCGCTGCTGCCTGCTGCGCTGCTGCAGCCGCTGCCGACGCTGCAGCAACTGGGCTTTGCCGCGACCAATTTGCGCCAGCTGCCGCTGGCGCTGGGTGAACGCGGTGCGCAGGCCATGCTGGCGGATTTTTTGCCGCGCCTGGATGCCTACGCCCAAGCGCGCGATTTCCCGGCGCGCAAAGGGCCGAGCTATTTGTCGGTCCACCTGCGTTTTGGCACGGTGTCGGTGCGCGAACTGGCGGCGCTGGCCTGGCAGCGCATGCAAGCCGGCAGCCGCGGCGCGGCGGTGTGGTTGTCCGAGCTGATCTGGCGCGACTTTTATTTCCAGATCCTGTATCACGCGCCGCATGTGGTGCACGGTGCGTTCAAACCGGCGTACGACCGCATCACCTGGCGTAACGATCCGGCGCAGTTCGCCGCGTGGTGCGAAGCGCGCACCGGCTACCCGCTGGTGGATGCGGCGATGCGCCAGCTCAACACCACCGGGTATATGCACAACCGGCTGCGCATGGTGGTGGCGAGCTTTCTCACCAAAGACCTGGGCATCGACTGGCGCTGGGGCGAGGGCTATTTTGCCGACCACCTCAACGACTTCGACCTCGCGGCGAACAACGGCGGCTGGCAATGGGCAGCGAGCAGCGGTTGCGACGCGCAGCCCTACTTTCGCATTTTCAACCCGGTGGCACAAAGCGAAAAATTCGACGCCAACGGCGATTTCATCCGCCGCTACGTGCCCGAGCTGGCACGGCTGCCGGCGCCGGCCATCCACGCGCCCTGGCTGGCCGACGCCGCGACGCTGCGCGCAGCGGGGGTGGAACTCGGCGGCAACTATCCCATGCCGCTGGTGCGGCACGATCTGGCGCGCGCCGAGACGTTGCAGCGTTACGCCGTGGTAAAAACGGCATAGCGCGAGTTCATTGCGCTGGCTGGCCGTCTTGCCCGCCGTGGCTGCGGTAGGTTTCGATGAGTTGCAGCAACTCGGTCTCGGAATACGGCTTGCCCAGATAGTGGTTGACACCGAGCTGCGCGGCGTAATTGCGGTGCTTGTCGGCGATGCGCGAGGTGATCATGATGATCGGCAGCTCGTGCAGCCGGGCGTCGGCACGGATGTTGCGCGTCAGGTCGAAACCGTCCATCCGCGGCATTTCGATGTCGAGCAGGATCACGTCGGGCAGCGTGCTGGCCTGCTGCAATTGTTCCAGCGCGTCCAGACCGTCTTTGGCGAGCTGCACCAGATAGCCGTTGCGCGTGAGGAAGCGCTGCGTCACCCGGCGCACGGTGATCGAATCGTCGACCACCATGACCAGCGGTGCGGTCGCGCGCGGCGGTGCCGCCGGCTCGGCCGCGGCGCCGGCTGCAGCAGGCTGTTGCGGCGCGACTGTTTCGGCCTGAGCCGCCGGGGCCGGCTCGGGAGCTGCGGTCTGCTGCGCGGCGCGCATGCGCGCCACGGCGTCGTCACCGTAGACCGCGGCCAGCGCCACCGGGTTGTAGATCAGCGCCGGGTCGCCCGATGGCAGCACCGAAATGCCGGCCAGACCGGGCACGCGCGCCAGTTGCGGGCCGAGATTTTTCACCACGACTTCGCGGTTGCCGATGACTTCATCGACCTGCACGGCCACACGCTGCGTTGCGCTGCGCACCACGACGACGGGCACGCTCTTGCCGAAGGGCTCGCTGCTGGCGCCCGACAGCCCGAGCAGCGCGCCCAGCCAGTAGAACGGGAGCGTCGCGCCGCCGTAATCGATGTGCAGGTCACGCGCCGCCACGGCGATTTGCTCGGGCTTGTAGCGCAGCACGATGTCCACCAGATTGGCCGGCACGGCGTACGTGGTGTTGCCCGTGCGCAGCAGCACGACGTGGGTGATCGCCGTGGTCAGCGGCAGCAGCAGGGTGAAGCGCGCGCCCGCGCCGGGCTGATTGTCCAACAGCACGCGGCCGCCGAGGGCGTTGACTTCGGTGCGCACCACGTCCAGCCCGACGCCGCGCCCGGCGACTTCGGTGGTCTGCTCGGCACTGCTGAAGTGCGGGCGAAAGATCAACTGCGCCAGATCGGCGTCGGCCATCGCCTGCCCCGGGGCGATCAGCCCCAGCCGCTCGGCCTTGGCGCGGATGGCGGCGTAGTCGAGCCCGCGGCCATCGTCAGCCACGGTGATGACCACTTCGTTGCCGTCTTGACGCAAGCTCAGCGTGATGGTGCCCACTTCGGGTTTGCCCTTGGCGCGGCGCTCCTGCGGCGATTCGATGCCGTGCGCCACGGCGTTGCGCAACAAGTGGTCGAAACTGCCGGCCACGCGGTCGAGCACGCCGCGGTCGAGCTCGATGGTGCCGCCGACGATCTCCAGCCGCACCGCCTTGTTCAGATCTTTGGCCGCCTGGCGCACGGTGCGGTACAGCCGCTCGGACAGGCTGTCGAACTCGACCATGCGGGTGCGCAGCAGATCGCGCTGCAGCTCGCGCGTCTGCCGCGCCTGCCGGGTCATGTCGTCGTCGGCCTCGCGCAGCAGGCGGGTGAGCGTGCCTTGCACCATGGCGATGTCGTTGACCGACTCGGCCATCATGCGGGTGAGCTCCTGCGTGCGGGTGAAACGGTCGAATTCCAGCGGGTCGAATTCGCGGTGCTCGTCGCGCGCGGCCTGCACCTGCGCGGTCATTTGCGCCTCGGCTTGGATTTCGATTTCGCGCACCTGCTGGCGCAGGCGTTCGAGGTTGTCGCTCAAATCGCTCACCGTGTTGCGCATGGCGGCGAACTCGCTTTCCAGCCGTGCCCGCGAAATGGTGATTTCGCCTGCCTGGTTGACCAGCCGGTCGAGCAGACCGGCACGCACCCGCACCGCCTGCGCGGCGATACGCGGTGCCAACGCGCGCGCGGCTGCAGACGGTGGTGCCGCCTGGTCGGCAGCCGCCGCCGCGGCAGGGGAGATGGCGGGCAGCGGGGTGGCTGGAGCAGCGGGCTGCTGCGGTGTGACCGGCGCCGTGCCTTGCTGCTGCCCGGTGGGTGCAGCCGATGGCGCTTCGGGCAGGAACACTTCGGCTTGGCTTGCTGCCGGGATGTCGAGCAGCTGGGTCTGCCCGCTTTGCGCCGCAGCGCACAACCGGTCGAAGCGGGTGTTGAGATGGTCGAACCGGTTGAGCAGCTCGGCCAGATCGGCCTCGCTCACCGGGGTGTTGGCGGCGAGCGCGTCGATGTCGGATTCGAGGTTGTGCGCCAACTCGCCGAGCTGCATCGCCCCAGCCATGCGGGCGCTGCCCTTGAGGGTGTGTAGCGCCCGCATGGCTTGCGCTGCTGCGCCGGCATCCGCCGGGTTTTGTTCCCACTGCCGCAGACTGCCTGCCAGTGCGGGCAGCAGTTCGCTGGCCTCCTCCTCGAAAATGGGGAACAGATCGGGGTCGATGGTGTCGATGAGCTGGGCGGCCAGCGCCTGCTCGCCGCGCTGCGCCGTGGTCGCAGCGGTACTGACAGGCTGCGCGGCGACGGCGACTTCGGCGGACGGCTGTGGCGCAGCCGCAGGCACCGGCTCAGGCACCGGTTCGGGCACCGGTTCGGGCACCGGCTCGGGCACCGGCTCGGGCACCGGCTCAGGCACCGGCTCAGGCACCGGCTCAGGCACCGGCTCAGGCACCGGCTCAGGCACCGGTTC
>Ga0207433_10003327_pt1 | contig 31161 bp, 25 predicted proteins | sample YelNatPaOPGAMG01_FD_187559 | JGI IMG/M metagenome (GOLD analysis project Ga0207433, IMG submission 187559) | Hot spring thermophilic microbial communities from Obsidian Pool, Yellowstone National Park, USA - OP-RAMG-01 (SPAdes) (version 3) | ecosystem: Environmental > Aquatic > Thermal springs... | reverse complement strand
GTGCCCGTGGTTTGGCGATAGAACCATACGGTCCTGATACTACACTCCTACTTGTGTATGCGCACTTTACTAATGAAACAAATCCGGTTCTGTCTAAAATTGTGCTTTATGAGTTGCGCCGGAGTGATGGTGCGGTTCTTAATTCTGTGGTTCTACCGGGCTGGATTGTGAGTGGTGTTGAGTATGATCCAAGGGATGGTAATTACTGGCTCACGATTCCCCAGAATCCGAATCGTTCAATTGTGAAGATTCTTGGGTTCCGTGGGGTTCCCAATGTCCGTATTGGTGAGTCAGGTCAATTTTCTCCGATGGCGAAGGTTAGTTTGTCATCAGGTATGCCAACGCCATTCAGTAAGAATGTGAAGTTTACCTATTCGGTACCGGTGCGGATGAGGGTGAAGCTTACGTTCTATGATATCACAGGAAGGTTGGTGAAGAGATTTGTTGATGGTGAAATTGAACCTGGTGCAAAGACGATTATCTGGGATGGTATTGCAGAAGACAATAAGGTCTGTGCAAGCGGCGTCTATCTCTGTTATCTTGAAACCGAGCAGGGTTCGTTTGTGCGAAAATTCGTATTGACAAGATAAATGGTATGAACAGGGCAGAGGATGTGAGAAAATCTATGATTTTTTCATTATGTAGTATGGAATTCACTCCTTCCGGAGTGGGGATTATCGTCCCGTGAAAAGAATTGAGACTGAAGTCTTTGCTCCAAAGGTTAGTTGAGGTGATGGAAGAGGGTTGGGGAAGTGGGTGTTAGCTCAAAATCAAAATTGGACTTTTTTGGGGGTATAGTCAAAATCAAAATTAGACTTTAAGGACAAAACCAGGCACGGGCTTTGGGAATAGAATTTTCTCTTTCTTAAACTTTAAAAACACTAATTTTTAATATAATTTATCTGGCAACAAATTACGCCCGAAAGGAGTTTTGATGCCTAAACAAATTCATACCCGGTTCACAGATGAACAGGTAAAATTCCTGTTAGATTTGTATCTCAAAAAAGCCCTAAGCCTGGAACAGGCACTCCAACAATTACAATGTAGCAAAAATTGAAGATTATAGCCGGTTGCTTTTATATGCAGAGTTGGTGGAAACGGAAACAACCTGGGCACATATTCAAGCAGTGCAAGCCGTGATTTTAAGCTATGGTGTGGGTTTGCTCTATTATGTGGATAGCCATTCTATCTTTCGGTTGGTGCGGCATCGGCGTAGTATCTGGCAGTATCAACGGGTGGGAACGGATGAAGCCTTAACCCAGTGGCGCAAAGTGGTAGAAAGATGTGGAATGCAGGTAATTTATGCGTTATCACCGGCAGCAAAAGGTAAGGTAGAAAGACCGTTTCGATGGCTCCAAGACCGTCTGGTGCGGCAATGTGCGCGTGACCGAGTGGTAAAAATTGAACAATGTCGGTCGCTTTTAGCCGAGGAAGTAAAGCGTTATAATGAGCATCAGGTGCATAGTACGACTGGTGAGATTCCACGCATCCGTTATGAGCGTGCGCTTAAAGAAGGGCGGTGTTGTTTCAAGCCCTTTTCTTTACCCCCGCCTTATACTTCAATCAAGGATGTTTTTTGCCTGCATACGTTGCGCAGAGTTGATAATTATAATCAAGTTAGCTGGCAGGGAGAAAAGATTACCCTGCCCCGTGGTCTAAAACCCGGAACTGAGGTTGAATTACATATCATTCCTCAAAATGAGCAGGCCGAAGTTAGGCTTTGGCACAAAGATAAACTATTAAAAGTCATTTACTACAAAAATTAAGATCGGGTGGATAATCCAGCCGGATTGAGTAAAAGATTTCTGGTGCATGCTGGGTTATCCACCAGATTCATACCTGCCATTAAGTTTGTAAAACTTTAGAGAAAGATTGACGATATTATAAAAATTACTATGATTTAAAATTGTCATTGGTCCAATTTTGATTTTGACTTTCAGTCTAATTTTGATTTTGAGTTAACAGGTGGAATAAGCAATAAATGCCTATTGACAAAATTGATAATTTTGATACAATTATTATTGAATAGAGAAGTGCGAATAAGCATTGTTAACTGGAAAGGAGGATATGATGAAGGCGGGATTTGTCTTTTTTGTTTTGCTCTCAAATCTTTTATTCAGTCTCTCAATGTGGGAGACACGCCATTATGAGATGAGCGATAATGGATTCTTAGATGCGGTAGCGACTGATTCAATGGTTGGTATTCTTTGTGGGGTAAGGGATCAGGTGGGTGGTATTATATACAAAACCACGGATGGTGGCACAACCTGGCAGGAGATTCAACCCTGGACAATAAATCAGTGTATGTTTGTCTTTGGAATGGATTTTGTTGATAATAATATCGGTTATCTGAGTGCAATGGGTATCATTGCCAATCTCTTTCCTGCTGCAGTATTATACAAAACTACAAATGGGGGAAGTTCCTGGACAAATATTTATGGCTTGACATTTGAATTCATAGGCAAAATGTGGGATGATGTATTCTTTCTTGATGCAAATAATGGTTGGATTGCTGGTGCAAATAGTGATATTAGAAAAACGACCAATGGCGGAACAAACTGGACCACACAGAGTGCACCTGTTTCAAGTTCGCTCAAAAGCATATATTTTTTGAATGCGAATGAAGGATGGATTGTTGGTGGTGATTTTGATACCCTTACCGGACAGGGGACCAATGGCGTGATTTTGCATACAACGAATGGCGGAACTAACTGGACAGCCCAGATGTCAAATGCACAATACCAATTCTATGGTGTCCATTTTATAGATAATCTAAGGGGCTGGGTCTGTGGTTTAAAGGATACTGCATCCCCTGGTGTATTCTTGAGAACTACCGATGGCGGGGCAAACTGGTCTGTAATTATGGCACCATCGGTATCAATAGGCAAGTATGGTTTATATGCGATTGAATTTGTTGACCAGAACAATGGGTTTGCAGCCGGTGGTGGCAACAGACAGGGATATCAGGGAAGTCACTTTGGAATTTTTTTAAAGACATCAAATGGTGGGAATGACTGGCTCGTTGATACAATAATCTTTGAAAATAGCCCCTGGGGTCTTTCACCATTGAGTATGGATATGTTCAATACAAGATGGGGGTATGCAGGTGGAACAAGGTTGTCTGCCTTTAGATACAGTCCATTGAATGTTGGGATTGAAGAGGATGACATTTCAAAAAATGGGTTTAATAAAAATCAAACGATTTTCAGGGGAAAGGATAATTTGAGACTTATAATTGAAGATTTTGAGGATTATCACAGGGCAATAGTTTATGATATTCTGGGTAGAAAGGTCTTTGAAAAGCAATCATTGAATACTACATTTCTCCAATTGCCTGCTCTGATTAAAGGTGTATATTTTCTTAAATTATACCACAAAAAAGGAGGTTTCTTAATCAGAAAATTTATTGTCATTTAATTGTAATCTTTGAAACTGGGTGAAAAAGGGGGTATCTATGAAATATATTAGAATAATCATTATGTGTATCGCCATCATTACAACACTATTGTTTGGCTATCAGACCGATAGTGTAGGAATGCCGATGCGTGATGGCATAAAATTAGGCACCGATATATATCGCCCTTTCTGGAACAATCCGATATTAAAAGCACCGGCACTTATACAACGAACACCTTACGAAAGAGGATGGGATGATACCTATATTACCCTTATTTGCGATATAATGGGTTATGCCCTGGTTGTGCAGAATCTGCGCGGTTACGGCGATTCTGAAGGTGAACCAATGGTCTTCTGGACCGATGGCTGGGGTGATTTACAGGATGGTTATGATGCAGTAGAATGGGTTGCCGGTAGAAACTGGTGCAACGGTAAGATCGGTATGATTGGTGCCTCTGCCCATGGAATGACACAGTATTATGCAGCAGGTGCATTACCACCCCATCTTGTATGTTGTGCACCGATGGTTGCTGCACCCAATCTTTATCGTGATTGCGCATTTACTGGTGGAGAATTCAGAAAGGCACTCGTTGAGACCTGGCTCCAGGGTGTTGATACACCCTGGCTCATTGATTCGGTTTGTAATTATCCAAATTATTGTAACCGATGGTCGATAGTTGACCTTTCCCAGAAATATAATGTAGCACATTATCCAATGTTTCATATTGAAGGCTGGTATGATATGTATACAGATGGTGTGCTTGATGCCTTCAGTGAACTCCAGAAGAGATTCCATAATCAGAAATTGTTCATCGGACCCTGGGGCCATGGTGATGCCTGGGGCACAAGGGAGCAGGGTGACCTGGTATATCCTCCAAATGCCGAGATGGATGAATTGAGTTTTATCAATATGCTCCTTGATTGGTATGATTACTGGATTAAGGATGGAGGTGGCCCTGTCCCACCGCCAAAGGTAAAATTTTATTTGATGGGTGATTGTAATACACAGGATACCACACTATGGAATCGTTGGGTAGAGGCAGATACCTGGCCATTGCCCCAGGTTGTATATAAAAGATATTATTTGCGGGAAAATAATTTACTTGATACAATCCCGCCGACAATTTCAAAGATTGATACATTCATATATAATCCAGCGAATCCCTGCACAACATATGGCGGAAGGGAATTTATTGGTCTAACCCATGGATATGGTCCGATTGATCAGAGACCAATTGAAAATCGGTCTGATGTTTTGATATTCTCAACCCCACCCTTAAGTTCACCACTCACAGTAATAGGTAAACTAAAATTTATCCTTTATGCATCATCAGACCGCTATGATACTGATTGGGCAATAAGGGTTACGGATGTATATCCAGATGGAAGGTCAATCCTGGTGACTGATAATATTCTTATGGCAAGACACCGTCATGGTTTTGATCGCGAGGATTCACTCATTCCCAATGTTTGTGATACCTTCAATATTGACTTATGGAGCACTGCCCAGGTATTTAATACTGGACATCGTTTAAGGGTAATCATCTCTTCTTCAAATTATCCGAGATTTGAAAAGAACCCTAATACCGGTGCGCCATTTCAACGTGACGACCCAAATTTTGTTGTTGCTACCCAGAAGGTTTACCGCACACCAGTCTATCCATCCCATCTTTTACTCCCTGTTTTCCCAACGCAGGTTAATATAAAAGAACTGGCAAGGCAGGGTCTTGGGGAAGAAGGACTCTTTACACAATCAATTTCAAGGAGCCCTGCATTTCGTTTGAAGTTAAATGGAACAAAGGATGTTGAGATCTCTGTTTATAATTCACTGGGCAGAAGGGAATGGTATATGAAAAGGTCTTTTACTTTAGGAGAACATCCTATAAGATTGCCTTCGCTACCAAGTGGTGTCTATTTTGTGCAAGCCAGGATTGGTGAAAAAGAGAAGGTGCAAAAGATTGTCGTGATAAAGTAGAATAGATTTATTTATTTTTTCCGCAGCACTTTTTATATTTTTTACCACTGCCACAGGGACAGGGGTCGTTTCTTCCAACCTTTACATCATTAGGGACTCCGGATTCTTTTACAATCTTTGTCTGTGGCTTTTTTTCGAGTGATTTCTTAAGGGGTAATGACTTTATAAAATCTTTGGCATTTTCATTCAGTAGTTTCTTGAGTTGAACACTATTTTTTATATACCCTTCATCAGCAAGAAATTCAATAAAATTGGTTAATATATCAGGGACCTCTTTGCCCGATTCTTTATTCATTTCAAGTTTTTGGGGGGCGTATTCAAACAGGAAATGGTGCAGGTGTTCTTCATTAAATTCACCGATCTCTTTATGCTGTTGAAAAAAAACATATTCAAGCAGACCCCTGGTAATATATTCGGCAAATGTCTTTGCATTTTTCGTTTTGAATTTAGAGGTTTCAACAAATTGTCTCACCACAGTATTGGTAAAGTGAACAAGCCTCTTTTCTCTTTTTCTCTCTTCCGTCTTTTTTTCTTCAATATCGGTTAAAGCCATAGATAAGTATATCCATATTACATTTAAAGTCAATAATTTTTTTAATCAGCACCTGGTTTTACCAGTTGGTCAGGATTAGAGTGACCAATCGCTCAGCAGTTCTCTTTGTAGCTTCCCTTATGCCTTCTTCTTCATCTGTGGTATATACCGCCCATTCTGAAACATCACCCTGCCAGAAGATTGTGTTCTTTACCTGGTCAAAGCAAATCACAGAGAATTTTATGGTGATTTTATATTGGGAGACATTGAGTGCACCTGTATATACATAAGGTTCCTTTGAAAAACCGGTCACCTTACCATTTATTACAATATCTGCCTGGCTTTCACTCACGATTTTGAGATTTGAATTTTTACGAAATGCCTCGATTGTCAAATTGGTCGCAATCTCATCAAGCCCTGTTTTATAGGTCTGGTTTTCAAAGATCTTTATATGAACTTTGTGAATATAACCAGGTAGCAAGGAACGGGTGGAATAGCCACAACAATTCAAAATTAATAGAGGCAGAAGTAAGAAAAGATATCTTTTTATATTCTTCATTCCATTTGCTCCAATCTTTTTCTGGCTTCGGTAGCCCAGATATCACCCCCTCCAAATTCTTTTATTATTTTTCTATATACATTTTTTGCTTCTCTTATTTCATCCATCATTTCAAGGGCGAGTCCAGACTTGAATAGGGCGGTTGGATACCACATCTGGTCTTTTTTGAAATCACTTGTAACCTTCTGGTAATGGTATAATGCACGCATAAAATCCCCTTTGCCAAGGAACGCCTCGCCCAGCCAGAAATGATATTCGACTGATGGCTTCAGATTTATTGCCATTTTTAGATATTCAATTGTATTTTTGATATTTCCATTTCTTAAATAGGCATAGCCTATTTCAAAATAGTATTCTGATTTTGTTGAATCAGGACAGATTTCAATGATTTTTTTACTGGCTTCTATCAGTTCATTCCAGCGCTCTGCTTTTTTCAATGCTATCATCTGATTTTTCAATGCCTCAAGTTTCAATGTCGAATCAGCGGCGGCAAGATTATAATAATAGGCGGATGAATCAAATTCCTGGTTTAAATATTTCAGGGTTCCGATTTTAAAGATTGCTGAATAATAATATTTGCTATTCCTAAATTTTTTGATAAATTCTTCAAGGCGTTGTTCAGCAATTTTATAATCACCCCTGCGGAATGGAATAAACCAGGAAAAATAGTTCAGTGTTTCATCGTTACTATAATCAGGTAGGTTGATGAGGGAATCTATGAGGTTCTGGGCTTTTATTAAAAGGTTGTTATCAACATAATACTGGACCTCGGCACAGTAAAAATCTTTGTCCAGTCTTCCCTGGGTTTGGATATACAATGATTCAGCCCTCATTTTTTTTCCGGTATAAATGAGGCTTAGAAGATAATATCGGGTCAATGAAGTGTCGGTAAAAATTGCCTCGGGTTTTATTTTTGCAATGGCTGAGTATTTTCCTTGCTGGAATGTGTATTTTATGTAATGGCTCAAACTTTTATATCTTATTATTGAATCGCTTGCGGTCTTTGATAGTTCTTCATAAAAAGATTCGGGATTGAGATTGTTGTATTCAAGACATTCAGCATAAATGAATTTAATGCGTTGATCATTGAATGAGGCAAGGAGGAGGTCTTTTAATGCATCCCTGTATTTTTTTTCGCTATACAATTTTAATGCCCTTATTATCCGGGCATAATTATTTGTCTCAGTAAATCTTAAATAATATTTTAGGATATCATATGCCTCAACATATCTTTCTTTTTTCAAAAGGATTTCACAGTAGAGAGAATCAAGATAGAAATTTCGTTTTTGATTTTTTCTAATTTCGTTGATCTTATTTTCCATTTCAGTAGTATCACCTAAAATGGAGTCGATCCCTTCAGGTCTTGAGAATTGGTCTGAGGGTATATGACGGATATTGAAAAATTTCTGGAGTATCTGGACATCTATCCGGTCTTTGATATCTATACTATCAGGGAGGGCATCTCTTTTAAAAATACTCAGGATTTTTAACTTTTCTTTCAATCTTTCTTTTCCTTCCATCATATCGATGATCTTATAAAAATCACTTTTGTTAAAATCAAGGCTTAGTTTTGCCCAGATATATAAATATTCATCAGGGATCTCATCAATTCTTATTTTACGGTATTCATCATAAGCACTTACTGTATCACCCATTAATAGATAATTTTCAATGAGATAGATCTTCCCTTTGATGCCTTTAATTTCTTTGAAGATTCTCGTTCTTTCATTGAGGTCATTTAGACATAAAGCCTTTAAGATCTTTAAAGAATCGTTGCCAGGGGAAAATCGCAATAGTTCATCAATATTTCCTTCCCAAGTGCTGAGGTTCAGGATTATTTCATTCAAGTATATGGTATCGACCTGGATGTAATCATATTTTTTTATATAATCAAGTGCCAGCGCGTATGTTTTTTTCTCCAAAAGTCTCTGGAGCAGAAGATTGAAGACTTCATTTCTTCTTTGATGGAACCTAAAGGAATTTAGATAACAGTTGCTCAAATTGAGGAATTTAATAAATTCATCTTTTTTATCATAAATCTTTAAAAGATAATATGTTGCATCGGGGATTAATGTATCAGATGGATATGCATCAATAAAATTTTCAAAAAATATCTGGGCGATCCGGTAATTGCCATTTTCATAATTTTTAAGTGCGGTATAAAAATCATCGGCTGCACAAAGAAATGTTGATTGTATACATAAGAAAAATATTGAACAGAGATAAAGAAAAGATTTTGATTTAAAAACAGGTATGTTATGCATTGCAAACCTCCATTATGATTTTCTCCATTTTTTCAGCAGAATAATCCCAGGAGAAATTTCTTGCCCACTCAATCGCAGAATTCGAAAATTCAAGCCATTTTGTATCATCAGAGAGCATATCCTTAATCTTTTTAGCAAGTTCTGTTATATTGCCATAATCATAAAGATAACCGGTCTTTCCATCGATCAATGTCTCCCTCAACCCCGGTGAATTGGCACAAATCACCGGGGTTCCACAAGCCTGGGCTTCTATTGCTGTTAATCCCCAGCCTTCCTTTATCGAGGGTTGAACAATAAGGCGTGCCTTTTGATACATTTTATATTTTTCTTCCTCGCTTACAAAACCCCTGAAATCAACTTCTAAATTCAACTCCCGCGCAAGATTCTTTAATTCTTCCCTTGCATCTCCATCACCCACTATTGCAAGTTTTACAGGAATATCATTCTTTATCATATTAACTGCCTTCAAGAGATGGTCTATGGATTTGTATCTTTTTATCCTTCCAACATAAAGGACGAGATTTTTTTCTCTTTTGATATTATAAATATTTTTCAATTCAGGTATTCCACTATAAACGACCGAAATCTTCTGTTTAATTCCCATTTTCTTTAGATCATCTGCTGTGCTTTGAGATATGGCAATGAAATAGGAACGGGGATATAATAATGGAATCAGGCTTTCTGTTATGTAAACATAACTTGCAAAAAGAAAATTCGTTTCCCGGTATATCGTTTCTCTGAATAGATGCATAATCATTATTAAATTTTTCTTTTTTGTAAAGACCGGCGTATAAAATGGTATCTTATTCTGGTCATCAATTATGAGATCAATTTTTCTATTTTTTAGAATTGCCCTTAATGCAAAGGGGACATAAAAATTGAAATTGACTCTTCTGCCAACACGAATAATTTCAAAGCCATCAAGGGTTTCATATCTTTTTTGCCCCGTGCCCCTGCTACATAGTAATAAGACTTTATGCCCTTTTTTTATCAGGCGGGAGAATATCTCATACAGATAGACTTCTGCTCCACCAGCATAGGGATTTTTCCAATCCTGCCAGTTGATGATGAGGATGTTCATATATTACTTTTTTTTCTACGGGGTTTGTATCCTTGCACGCCAGTAATTCAATAGATCCTCAATTGTTTTCTCAAATGGTATCCTCGGTGACCACCCTGTCTGCCGAGAGAATTTTTCACCATTTCCCGTGAGTACAGGAATATCAGTTTTGCGCAGACGCGCCGGATCAATCTTTATTTCAAAGTCAGTCTTGGCAAATTTTTTGAACAGATTTAATGCCTCTTTTAGGGAATGGGATTGATTTGATGAAATGTTGTAAACCTCTCCCGGGTTAAATTTTTCTATAGCAAGTTTGTAGGCATTGACCACATCGTTTACATTCATAAATTCTCTCTTTATCTCAATATTGCCAACCTCAATCAATGGTGCTTTTTTACCTCGTTCAATTTCGGCAATCTGTCGGGCAATAGATGGTAAGACGAAATCATCGGATTGTCCTGGTCCGGTATGATTAAAAGGCCTTAAAATCATCACATCTATATTATTGCCAGCGTAATCTTTGCTTATCAACTCACAGGCATATTTGCTCACTGCATAAGGATTCTTCAACAATATCGGTGCATCTTCCTTCAGCCCCTCACCTCCACCGTAAACCTCACAGGTTGATACAAAAATAAATTTTATTTTTTTGTTTAATGATAGGGCTGATTCAAGAAGATTTATTGTGCCGATTATATTGGTATTATATGTAAAGGGACGGTCAATAAAGGATTTTGCAACCGAACTGACTGCAGCAAGATGGAATATAACATCCGGATTATGGGATTTGAACACCTCGCGCACCAGATCAAGATTCATTATATCAAGTTCTACATACTTTCCGTGTTTGGGTTTAAGGGGCGGATAACAGGTGGGAACGACCATATCAAGGGTCTCTTTCAGGGCCTTTACGAGATGAGAACCAACAAATCCTTCCGCCCCGGTTACAAGTATCCTGTTCATCTTTATTGAACTTTTGAACGCCAGTATGAAAGTAGATCCTGCAGGGTTTTCTCAAACGGTATCTCAGGTTGCCAGCCTGTGGCATTCTTGAATTTTTCGTTTGAACCAATCAGGAGTTCTACATCTGAAGGTCTTAAACGGGCTGGATCCGTAATAATCTTGATGTTCTGATGCGTCATTTCAATCAATTTATTGAGAAGTTCTTTTATCTTTATTCCCCTGCCCGATGCGATATTATATACTTCACCAGGTGTCCCTTTTTTCAAAGCGAGATAATAACCACGAACCACATCACGCACATCAAGGAAATCTCTTACTGCCTCAAGATTGCCAACATAAATGACTGGTTCTCTCTTTTTCTTTTCAATCTCAATAATCTGGCGGGCAAAGTTTGAACTGACAAATACCTCACCCCTGCGCGGTCCGGTGTGATTAAATGCCCGGGTCCTGATTATCTTCAGTCCATAACTTTTATAATACTGATAACCAAGCAGGTCCTGGGCTATCTTACTTACTGCGTATGGACTCAATGGTCTCAACGGATTTGTTTCTTTGATCGGGACTTCTTCTGGATAGACGAGTCCGTATTCTTCGCTCGAACCTGCGATATGGATGAATGGGTCGAGCTTTAATTCCCGCACTCCTTCAAAGATATTCAATTCACCTGTGATATTCGTAGTCAGGGTTTCTGAAGGAGCACGCCAGGAAAAGGGCACATAACTCTGGGCAGCAAGATGGAATATGTAATCGGGTTTGGATTCATTCAAGACATATTTTACTGCAGATGCATCCCGAATATCGCATTCAAATAATTTTATTTTATCAATGATGTGTTCTATATTTTCCAGGCGCGAACGCCATTTTATCGTGCCAAAGACCTCAAAGTTCAATGATAACAGATATTCCGCAAGATGGCTTCCGGCAAACCCGGAAATACCTGTGATAAGCGCCTTCATAAGCCTCCTTTCCTTTCAACCTGAACCGGCAGATATGCCATAGGGTCAACAGGTTGTTCTTTAAAGATTACCTCATAATGGAGATGGGGAGATGTTGATTTGCCGGTTGAACCGAGTAATCCAATGATTTTGCCGCCGGTTACCACATCTCCATATTTTACAAGCACAGATTGTAGGTGTCCATAAAAGGTTTTATAATTTGCACTGTGTTCAATGATGATATAATTCCCGTATAATGTGTCCCAGCCGACAGAAAAAACCTTACCACTACCTGCGGCAATCACTGGTGAATAGAGGGGTGCAGCGATGTCAATCCCTTTATGGTTTTCATCAAATTTTTTTGATATCTGTCCAATCACCGGCAAAAGCGATGGTAAATTTTCAGTTGATTCATTATCGAGCAAATCTTTTTCATATTTGGTTTCAACCTTATCCACAACCGGTGTCACTTCAGGAGGAGTTTTATCAATACCTAACATATTCTTTATTCTTTCATTTTCTGCCTCGCTGAGTTCTAACTTTTTCTTGATCTCATCAAGTTTGCTGAATTCCTTCTCCATCTCGCTGAGCCTTCTTTTTAATAATCCAAGTTCAATCATTCTGTAAGAAAGGGTTCCATATGTTACCAATCCGAAAATCAGAAAAACGATTACGATTAAGAAGATGATTGAGATTGTGTAAAAAAGTGTTTTAGATAGAAATATGTGGTGTGAGGTCGAAGAATCTGTTGAGGTGAATACAATTGAAAACCCTTTTTTCATCAATCACTCAAAACCCTGCTCAGCACAAGAGACCAATAGTTTAATTGTTGCATCTACATCGTTTATATCACAGACCTCGTTGGGGGAATGGACATACCTTGTAGGGATGGAAAGGACACCACTTAAAACCCCTTCTCGGGTTACCTGTATTATTGCAGCATCAGTAGTTCCTCTTTCAAGTATCTCCAGCTGGTGGAGAATTTTTAATCGCCGGGCATAGGATATCAGCTTCTCTTTTATAAAAGGATTGGCAATAAATGCACTATCCATTATCTTTATCGCAACACCCTTTCCTATTTCAACTGTCATACGGGGTGATTCAGGTGTATCACCGGTTGCAGTGACATCCACAGCAATTGCGTAATCAGGATTGATACCGAAGGCACTCGTTCTTGAACCCCGCAGCCCAACTTCTTCCTGTGTAGAAAAGACGAAATAGAGGTCATATTTATTATTTTTTATTCTCCTCATTGTTTGAATCAAACAATAACAGCCGATGCGATCATCAAGTGCCTTTGAGATTATTCGGTTATTTACAATCTCGGTTTCCTGATAGAATGATGCAATGTCACCAATCTTAACCAATTTTTCTGCTTCTTTTTTATCCCGAACACCGATATCAATATAAAAGTTATCAAGACCTGGTGGTTTTGGTGTTTCGGGTTTTGTTTCAACACCAATGACACCGATTACCCCATTTTCAAAGAGCACCCGGTGATGTAAAATCCTATCGGGAAAGATACCACCAACGCCAGCAAATCTGAGAAATCCTTTATTGTCAATATGTTTTATAATCAATCCGATCTCATCCATATGCGCACAGAACATTAATTTTTTTGTATGCTTTTTGTTTTTCGCAGGTATGTGGGCAATTAAATTACCAAGGGCATCGGTCTTTATATCTTTACATAATTTTTTTATTTCGGATTTGATCAAAAAACGAATTTTTTCTTCTCTTCCGGATGGCCCATAAATTTCAGTCAGATTTTTAATTAACTCCATTTTGCTCCTTTTAAGATCTTTTCCATTGTTAAAGATAATAATCTAATACTATTTTTTATGTCTCTCATTGATGCGATGGAAATAGGGGAATGTATGTACCGTGCAGGTGTGGAGATTACAGCTGAGGGGATGCCTTCTCTTGTTATATGCATCACACCCGCATCGGTTCCACCTATCATTGGCTGTTTGTTCTGGAAAGGAATACGAAATTTATTTGCTACATTTTCAAATATCTTTAAGAGATTTCTATCACAGAGGATTGTTGCATCTGCGATTGTCAATACCGGTCCTCTGCCAATGACTGGATATCCGGGTGAATCCTTTTTCTCGGGAAATTCGCTGGAACCAGTTGTGTCAACGGCAATTGCGATATCAGGATCTATACGGTATGCAACAATTCTGGCACCACGCAATCCAACCTCTTCCTGGACTGTAAATGCATAGTAAGCAGGGATATCAGTTTTCCTGAGCAATTCCATCAATATATAACAACCAATACGATTGTCAAATGCCTTGCCATAAATTATGTCGCCTTCCTTTCTGAATTTTGTATCGAATGTAGCCATATCTCCAATCTGAATCAATTTTTCCGATTCTTCCCGGGAACCTGCACCTATATCGATGAAGAGTTCTTTTATCTCCGGCATCTTGTCTGTTTCTCCCCGTTGGGTTAGATGGATCGGTTTATGACCGATGACACCAGGTATCTTCTTTTCTCCAATGATTACCTTCTTCGCAAGTATCGTCTGGCTTCTCAGTCCGATGGTCTTGAATCTCAAAAGTCCATTTTTCTCAATATTTGTGATCATCATTCCGACTTCATCCATATGTGCAGCAAGGAGGATTTTTTTTCTGTTGATTTTCCCTTTTCGGGCGATTAAATTCCCATAATTATCTTCAATTAATTCGTCTGCATATTGATAGATATTCTCTTTAATAAAAGAGCGAATTCTATCTTCATCACCACTCACACCATTTATTTCACATATTTCTTTTAGCATAATTTATTATATTTAAGAAAATAGAATTGTCAACCGCACCCGGATGGGGGTCATTATAAAATTTTTTCCGTCTGCTTTTGACATAGAACTCCTTAGAGCAAAAACCAGAGAAAGAGATTGAACATATTTTCGTCTTTGTCTAAATCAGGGATATGTTCAGCATTATAGATATATTTTTTCCCGGCTTCTAAACTTAGATAGATGCGTGGCGAGAAATAAAATTCAATGCCCGGCAATATACTGATTCTTTTTTCTACAAATCCTGATGGAAATTCAGGGTAGGCAGGGCCGCGTTCAACCTCATAAGGTAAATACAGACTTCCTTCGCCCTTTCTTGTGAATTCAAATCGTATTTTGGGGAATAACTTTGTCTTATTTAGAAATCTCAAATTACAGGTCAACTGGTCTACATCATTGCCCAAGGGAAAACCCAGACACAATGAATCATCCACATAAGTATTCTCTGGTATTTGATGGGTATAGACCCATTTATCAATGAATGTATAATTGAATTTGAAAAATAATTTCTCGAATATGATCTTTTTAATTCCACACTGGAATCCAAGTTTATGCGGGTATTCTGTATAACCCAAAGGTGGTTCACTGAACTGATAGTCGTCAATCAAAAATTCACCAGATAAGACCGTATTAGAAAAATGTATCAATCCATCAAAACACCACATTATATTATCATTTCTATCAATACCCCACTGGCTGAGATAATAAGGAAGAAGGAAGTTTAGATATAATGGTTCTATTTCACCTGCCCAGAGAATGCTCTCGGAAAAGCCAAGTTGAATATTTCTTAGATTCAAGCCGAGCCTGTGGGTTGAGATGCATCTCATTTTTTCCGGGTCAAGCACAGAGAAGGTTGAATTAAAAATAAAGTATTTATCTTCGTATGTGAATATAAATCCATCATATCCTTCTTTTGCTGGCGATAATAATAGACTATGTTCATCCCCGAATCCCAGCAATAGATTTCTTCTACCCACGGTGAATTCGGATTTTTTGCTTTTAAATTTTATATAACCTTCATTCAGATATGCCTGGACAATATCTTCCCAGGGTTTGGGGCCTGTATAATCAATCTTTGAACTGAAATGGAATCTTAATCCCTGGGCAAATGATATATTGTCATTGAGCCTGCCCGCTAACTGGAGATCGAGATTGGAATAGAGTTCCTCAGTTTCTTTCCTGCCGGCATTTATGTTAAAGATTGTATTAAATTCATTTGATTTCGTAAAGAAAGGTCCGAATGATGAAATTATTATTTTATCTATGCGATTGAGTTTTTCCTCCATAAAGAAAAGGGTATCAATATCATAAATCATTTCTTCAATTGCAAATGGCTTGATAACGGTGACTCTATTTAATCCCCTGACCTGCAGGTAATCAATCCCAATATTCAGGGGTGAGTCAAAAGGAATTAATGAATTTATGAGAATAAATAAAAACAAATGTCCTCCTTATAGGTTTTTTTCTAATAATATGTGAATCTTGCTGTCATTCCAGGAACCTTTTTCAGGCATTGCGAAAATTATTGAGGCATTGACCACATTGGTCTTTGCTTCAAAACCAGCGCCATAAGCAAAGGTATAATTGTTGTCAAGATAGGCAATATCAATGAGTGGATAGACAGGCAGTCTCTTATACTCAATATTTAACCATAATGCCTGTTTAACAAGAAATTCATCTTCCATATAACCCCTCAATGTTTTTGCACCACCAATTTTAATATAATCAAAATATTCAAAATGCTCTGTCTTTACAAAACGATAATGGGGTTTAATAAAGAGGTTTGCATAACCGATTTCTCCGTCAAAAAAGAACCTTATTCTTTCGTTGTCTCTCATTAGATAATCAAATTTTACATTATTTAAAAAGAAGAGGCCTTCGTGGCGAAAATTCCATTCCAGACCTGCTCCTAATAAGGTGTGTGTATAGCCATAACTTCCTGTATCGGTAAGATAGCCTGTTATTTCAATACCGCTTGTTACGATGATATTCAAATAATCATTTAATGGTGTATTGAAATTTGCATTTAACTCAGAAAGCCTTGCTGAATCATAGGAATAGATCTGTATCCCGGCATCAAATATGACTGGAAATAAAAAGACCGGTTCAGTAAAGTTGATATTTAAAAATCTTTTGTCATATCTATCAGACATATTTGATTCGTAATTAAATCTAAACTGACGCAGGGTGCCAAAGATATTTAATGAATAGAGTTCAAAAAAGAGATACTTCTCATTTTGTGCGAATGCCCCGCCTGCGCTGATATAATCTGTAGATTTTTCTTTTATTTCTAATAATATAAAATAATCCTCGCCGTGTTTTAAAATTGTTTCTGTAATATCGCTAAATGCATTTGTCTTTAGGATAGCCCTTTTTATCCGGTTAAGATTTTTTAAAGAGAAATATTCATCTTTTTTTATCCTTGCAATTTTTCTTAATGGGTCGGTCTCGGTTTTTCTACTGGTTTTAAACAGATAATCTTTTATTACAGTGCGTTCTCCTTCATTTATATGAAGAATTAACTTATCTTTTTTATCTCCCGTGTTTATGACCTCTGGATTTATTCTGCAGAACGGAAACCCTGCATTACAATAAAGCTCAAGAATTTTTTTTATAAAGATTTCAACTCCATTATAACTTTTAATCGGTCTATAAAAACTTAAAAGGTATTCGCTGGAGAAGAATGTATTTCCTTCAATCTCAATTTCAATTTCTCCAGTGTTACTACTTAAGATGGCTATACTCAGGATTGAAATAGATAGGGCCGCCATTTATCATCCGTAGTGCCGATTTCCCGCAGGACAAATGAGAAATAATTTGGTTTCTTCGGTTTTCTGCGTAATTTCATATTGGCGGCTTGGAGTGTCCTGTTGCCTTTACGATTATTACATTCAAGACAGGCACATACAAGATTTTCCCAGGAATCATCACCACCCAATGCCTTGGGAATTACATGGTCGGTTGTCATCTGACCGCCTTTCTTACCACAATACTGACATTCATTATTGTCCCTTTTTAAAATATTCTTTTTGTTGAGCGGGATATCTTTTCTTTTTATCTGGACATAATACCTGAGTCTGAGCACAGATGGAATTGGTAATTCAAGATTAATAGAGTGCACTGTCCTATCCCGTTCATTCTCAATCAGGTCGACTTTACCCAATAACAAGAGGGTTATAGCCCGGCGCAGTTTAAGGACTGTCAATGGTTCGTAATTCTGATTGAGCAATAGGACGGGTTTATGTAACATATTTTATAATCCAGCCCTTATTGGCATTATTACATCAATTACAAGATGCCGTGAATATGTATAAAATCCGAATATATTAGAAGAATCATTGTAGGCAACATATATTCTGAAAGAATCCGGTATGGTCCGGTCAATTACTATTGTATCATACGCAGGATTGAGCTGGAGTTTAATCTCTCTTAATTCAGAGAGAAGGTCGTTCATTATCTCTGCATCGGGTCTTAAGGGACCGATTTTGACTGCATCCTCAACCTTATTTTTTGCTGCTGAATAGGTGAACTGAATGCGGAAGATTTGATAACCGACATAGCCGATTACCAATAGTAGAATAATAATAAAAATAACCCCAAAACCCGAAATTCCTTTAGAATTTTGATTTACCATAGTTAACTCCTTTCAATATTACTTTTGTAAGAGTTCTTTTTTCTCACCTACTTATATTAATTAAATTTTTTGAAAAGTCAAGAAAAAAAACAGCGCCTCATTGCAGGGGCTTAACCAATACATCATCGTAATCCACCACTATCGCTTCTTGCTCCAAAACACCGATACCAATTCCACCATTAACAAATGGATTAACATTATCGGTGTATGTGATACGCAGGGTATCATTCAAATAACACTTAATTTGATTATTGACACCCATTTCAACCTTGAGATTATACCATAGATTTTTCTTAATTTCAAGAGGATAATTAGCCAGTAGTTGCCATTCACCATTAACCTGTTTGTGGAGAACAAACCCACTATCATTACAGATACCGAGACGGTAAAAATTAAGTGTATCCTGCACCTTGAAAAACAAATAAGATCTTAATGCACTCACAAATTCACTCCCTTTTATCCTGGTTTTGACTTGGTAGCGATAGTTTGTCCAGTCGCAATCTTCAACTACTGTGGCAAAATGGGCACTACCACTGCCACGGACAAAACCAGAGTCTTGTGGGACAACCCATGTTCCAAGAAGTTTATTCCATAGTGAATCCATCTGACCGGTATTAAAGTTATCAGCAAATAAGGTTTCAGGCCAGACCAGCGGCCGCACCACAATGTCATCGTAATAATTGGTCATATAATCTTCGTTAGTGCCGATACCAATACCGCCACTCTGGTATTTTGCATCGCTTACCGCAATTACCTGCTCACCATCAAGATAACAACGAATTGAATTCCCCTGAACCTTTACTCCAAGATTATACCAGACATTCTCCTGGGCTTGAAATTCATAATCGCCAAATCTTGTCCAATTGTAATTGCCATCACGACGATAGAGCACAAGCCGTGATTCATCTCCCTTTATCCCAAATCTATAATACATAGTGTCAGTATTCATAGTATCGCTATCATTAGAAATCCGAAAGTAAAGATAGGATTTGAGATACTGGATATAGGGATTGGTGCTCTTTTCAAGTTTGGTATTCATCTGAAAACGATAGTTCTGCCAATCTCCATCACCCGCACCAACTGTCGCAAAATGCCGGGAATAATTTCCACTTCCTTTTGCACTACTGTCCTCAACTGACCACGCCCCAGAAGGCTTCCATTTATGCTATTGCGCGCTCATCTTACCCGAATTAAAATCATCAAAGAAGATATCCCCGGGCGTTGGTCTCATCGCTCGTTTAACTGGCTTTGTAATACTGCCAACTGTATCACCATCACTGGTTGCGATTATCTGTATAACACCACAGGTATCCCTGAGTTCCAATAGCACAGGCAGATGTTTGGTCTCATAGGAATATAAAGGGAACGACTTTGGCTCCCATTCCATCCTGCCGTGACCAGAACTGAATCTATAACCCAATCTCACATACATTGTATCAGGTGTATTATTTACAATGGTCAAATTGAACGAATCACCAGAAGCAAACTTCATAAACAGTCTTTCGGGTAACCCGAGGCTCACCTTGTCTAAAATCCAGTTTGTAAAGAGAATTGAATCATCAGGCTCAGGGGTTGTATTTATCACCCAAAACGAATCTTCTTTAATTGGCTGGGTATCAGGAATATTGAATCTATATTCAATCTCCCGCACCTGATAATGACCAAGGGAAAATTGATAGTTCTGACTGCCAAAAGGTGTGCTTAAAAGAATTGAATACTGTTTCGCGCCCGGTTCAAGATTCTGCACCCGTAGTTTAAAAGTATCCTGCTGACTACGAATAAGCACAGGTGAAGAAATGAGTGAATACTCATACCGGGGTTCAGTGGACAACTGAATGAGAGATGAGACCATATGTGCGGGCACATTGAGCATCGCCTGAGTGCTTGGGTCATAAGGAATCCATCCCGGGCCAATATAATCACCGGATAAGATATAGCAATGGCCATATTCACCTAACTCTGGAACCGAAATTTTAACCCCAAGATTATATTCAAATGGGTCAGGCAACAATTGAGATTTTTCCAGACTCACCATCGGAATTAACAAATCGCTGTTTAATGCCTTGAAGATATTACCCTTAATTCCTCTTGGCAGGTGCAATGCATGGGGGTATAAAACCCAGGTTTTACCTTTGTATAAATCAAAAAGTGGCTGGTATTTACGGTCTATTGCTCTACTTTTCATTCTCTCCTGTAGATTCTCTATTATTCGCTCAAGACTCGGGAAATAGCCAGCCCAAAGCGCAGTTTTGTCTTTTATCTCAGTTTCCTTTGCATATTTATCAATGACAAAGAGTATCATTGGCCGGGACAAGCCAAGATACTGGGCACTGCCTACCACCGGAATATACTGCTCACTCATTATTGCATCCATATTCTTACAGACCTCAATTCCTGAAGGACCATTGGTGATGATGCTTTTGTTTCTATTATGCACCTCTCTACAAATATGTTCGTTTATCTCTTCAAGGGCAAAACCAAGCATATACACCGGGGTCGTATTTATCATTGAGACACCATCATTATGAGCATAATCATAATCTTGATAATCATCACGGTCAAGGAAGAGGCCGGCAGCCTCTGGATAACTATCCAAAACCGCCGTAGTCTGGGAATCAATGTGTGCTGACCAGGAAAGTTCCCCTGGTGGATAAGAGGGATACAAATTTGTATCTGGATTCATAAGCCGGGTGGCCAGAAAATGGGGAAGGGGATTTCCGTTTTTATCTTTGGCAAGGGATGAATCGAACGGTGTTGTGGGATAGAGTATCCAGTTTTCCCAGGCTTCGACAGATTGAAAGTAGTTATACGATCCGATTCCACGCAAGTTAAATTCATTAATCATACTATCGGCATACAAATAGCTGTGCTGATGGTCACCAGGGTTGTTAAACCAATCATCAATTGGAGGAATAGTATCAATGTAGGGAATTTCTGAATTCCCATCTGGGATGCGCCGCCACTGAACACGGTCCTGTGGTGCATATAGGCCAAAGAACGGGTGATGACTATAATACTCTTCCCATTTTACTCCATAAACTTCTGCTGTATCCATATCCGCCTCAGTATCATAGTAACCACCAAAGAAGAATCTGCCTTCATTTTCAATCGTATGGGAATTGGGATTGACATCAAAATATTCTGGATAACGATTATGCATCCAGGCAAGACCAGAACGCCAATCACCTTCGTGTGGCACAATATATAAAGAGGTCTGCGCATGCTTACCAGTTTGCGTTCCCATTCGCAAATAATTGTATGAAACCCGAAATGTATCTACGGATGGGCTCTTTTTTAATTTAAACGATAATGCCGGTTTTTTTACTTCAAACGGACAGACAAAAGAGATGCCATAGTCCAGGGTAGTATCATAAAGAACTACCGCAGGAAGGATAACCCAGTTCTGCCGGTATCTAATCGCCTTGTTGAAATAATCCTCTATTTTGTAGGGTGCATTTTCATCACTCCAGAATGCATAATGCATTTTATCAAGAAGGGGTAAAGAAAAATCAAGACGTAATGCCCGGTCATTGCTTGGACTTACATTCTTGAGCCAGACCTCATTGTCCCATCGTAAAGTTAATGTATCTATTGTATAATTCACCAATGCCTTATGATAGGGAAAATTGACCTCAAAAATTACCCGCACCCGAGTTGAAGTTATGCTTGAATCAATATTTATTACTGTTCCGTTATTTTGTTGATATTCACTGGCAATCAATGTATCACGCAGTATTATCTGCCCGGGCTCACTGGTAGATAATAAACCACTATGCCCCTTTACTGTCAGACCCCGAATTACCCCAGTTTGCCTCTTGAATACCACCTCCATCTGAATATTTCGTAAAATAATTATTGTATCATTACTATAGTATTCCACACGCACAAGTTCTACATCACCCATATTTACTGGTGTGCCTTTATAAGTAATTGTTTTATTCTTAAGATAAGAACCGTATTCAAAATGGACATCATATTTACCCCAGGGCAGTGTGCCTGATTTAGACATATGAAAATATCCATCACCATATATTGGATGATGAAAACTTACTGTATCAAGCACAATGCTTGTATCGCTTTGGTTCACTACCCTGATGTGAACTCCATCAGTTCGGACGCCCGCTACTTTTGTAAAACCATAGCAGAGTGCATCTGCATAAGCAATCTGCACCGCACCCAGGCAAAATAATATTACAACAAGCGTTAAAAAATTCTTCATGCTATCTTCCCTTCCCCTCACCTTAATCCTCTCCCCGCAGGGCGGGGAGAGGAAAAGGCGAGTACCAACATTTCCTATTTAACTTTTACCACCCGCATCGGTTTGAAACTTTTATCTTCAGGGACGATAAAATAAACTCCTGCCGTAAGGCCAAAACCGATTTTATCCCCATAATAACTGCCAACCTGTCTGCCCGAAACATCATAAAGAATAAACCGTTCTTTTTCATAACCAATGATTTTAGTAAAAGAGACAAATGGATTGGGAGAAACTATAGGTTGTGATGTGGACAGAAGACGCCTGATTTGGCGCTCCTCTGCAATACCAACATTTCCCAGAGAATCGGTTTTGATGAGCCAAATTTGCGAGCCATTTCCGAGAGCATCATTGGTCCCAACGAGGATGTAACCACCATCTGTGGTCTGCTGGACGCACCGAGCACCGAAAAAGGTCATCCCTGTTCCATAGGTTTTAATCCATAATGTATCGCCAAGAGAATCGGTCTTTATCAGAATAAAGTAATAATACTCATAAGGGGCCAAACCCTTGCCTGCCATAACATAACCCCCATCCAGTGTCTGCCGAACACAATAAGATTCTATTGCACCACCTTCCCAGTAGATGACCTTAGTCCAGAGTGTATCACCTAAAGAATCAGTCTTAACCAGATATGCCCCACCACTATTATTGTATCCAGCAATGACATAACCACCATCAAGTGTCTGTTGCACAGAACGACCGAAATACCACTCCGTTCCATAAGTTTTAGTCCAAAGGGTATCCCCGAGAGAGTCAGTTTTGAGGAGAGCGACTGGATCGTAGTTTAGAGGATAGTTAAAGTCCCCTGCAATGATATAACCTCCATCTGCAGTTTGCTGAACAGAAAAACCTCTGTCTCTTCCCGGTCCACCATAGGTTTTGGTCCAAAGAGTATCGCCAAGGGAATCGGTTTTGATGAGATATACTTGGTTGCCATTTCCGAAAGAATTGGTTAAGCCGACAATAATGTATCCGCCATCTGTAGTCTGCTGCACAGCGTAACCGTACTCAGTTAGTGTATCACCGTATGTTTTGGTCCATAGTGTGTCACCGAAAGAATCGGTTTTAATCAAATATACCTGCCTCCCATTTCCAAAGGAATCGGTAAATCCGACGATTATATAACCACCATCTGTGGTTTGGTGCACAGAGTAACCATACTCATAGCTTGCTCCACCGTATGTTCTACTCCAAGCGGTATCTCCCATTGAATCAGTCTTAATAAGATAAACCTGGTAGAGATTTCCGAAAGAAGCACTCATTCCTGCGATGATGTAACCCCCATCTGTAGTCTGCTGCACACAAAAACCTTCTTCTAAATCCGGTCCACCGTAGTTTCTCTGCCACATCAATTGAGAAAAACCTATGCCTACAAAGAGCATTATGAATAACACATACGGCACAAGGTAGATTCAACCAAAATCCCTTTTGTAGATAACCATCATAACCCTCTTACTTTTTCCCTCCTTCAATAAACCAAATATCTTCTTTTAACTGTTTGATCCAGATATCACACCGCTCAATTTCGGTGCGCACATAGGACAGAAATTGACTGTCATCCCGTGCCTGATTATAATAAGTCTCAGCTTGGTTAAGGAGACTGAGCGCGGCTTTTGCCTCACCAATATTTGATTTTGTCTTTTTCTTATCCCACACTGCCTTTCTCTGGAATCCCCTGCGTTCGTAAATATCACCCAATAACACATAGGCATAATTATTATCTGAAGAGATTTTTAGTGCCTCACGCACCATATTTTCAGCCTCCACTAATTTACCTTTGCTTATCTGCAAATCTGCAAGATAAAGTATGGGCAATGGATTATCCGGTGCCAGTTTCTTTGCCTCCAGATATTCTTTTTCGGCATTGGTATATTTTTTCTGCTTTGCGTAAATTGAACCTATCTGGAGATGATAGAAATAATAATCGGGTTTTTTGGTGAGAAGAAAATTATACTCGTTTATTGCCTTATCATAATATTTTAAATCAAGATAGGTCTTTGCCAGCAATTCCCTGACATCGACTGCCTCAGGCTTTTTTGCTTTCAGTGTTTCGAGATAATTGACTGCCTTATCTGGTTCACCCTTTTCTACATATATATTGGCTATTGCCTTTATCGCAACGAGATTATCTGGTTCATATTTCAAAGCTTTAAAATAATATGAAAGTGCCTTCTCATAGTCTTTGGTCTTTGTATAAATAAAACCAAGTCCATTAAGGATATTTACATTTGTAGAATCAAATTGCAGGGCAGTGGAATACTCACTTATTGCCTCGCCATATTTTTTCTGGTCGGTATACAGTGCAGCAAGCCCTTCATAAGCCCTTGTGTCTTTCGGATCAATCTTTTTGGTATGGTTATATACTGATTCTGCAGCAGCATATTCATGCCTTGCACGGTAAATCTGGCCGATTGCTATGTAGGCTCCATAGAATTTGGGGTATAGTTTTATCGCTTCATTGAAATGAGATAACGCCTCATCAGATTTACCCTGTTTTAAATATTCATATCCGATAGAATATTCTTCCTGTGCCTTGTTTTTGGCATCTTCGGTAGGTTCTGGTTCGGTCTTCTGAACAGGTTGGGTCGCAACACAGCCCAATAGAATTAAACCTATCATTGTAAATAAAGTAATATTTTTTCTCATTATATTTCTCCTTTTTTAATGGAGCCGACGGGATTCGAACCCGCGACCTCTTGACTGCCAGTCAAGCGCTCTCCCAACTGGGCTACGGCCCCAATCTATTTTATCATCTTCAATTTTATCCAGGATGAGCCAGTTGTCAATACTTAATTTGGTTGACAAATTAAGGTTTTTATATATTCTTTATCTGTGCAATTGCTTCTGGTAATATTTTTACTTGAACCGGTTTCCATTCTTGAATTGCCTGTAAGATGCACAAGAATTGAAAATTATGAAGAAATAAACTATCTTCTGCAGGAAAATAACAGGGCAATAATCAAGATTGATACTGCAAGGAATGTGTTGAGCATCCCGGTTGAGGGTGGTGTAATTAATCGTATTTATGGATTTGATTTAACACCTTTTTCCATTTACCTCAATATGCCCGGAGGTCTATTTAAATTGTCTATCAACTCCGGACTAATTGAAAAGATTTATACGGGTGATGTTGTATCATTCACCCTGAACGATGCTGAAGAGATAATCCTTGCAGACCGATTTAAAAAAGAGGTTTTGTTCTTAGATTCTCAATACAGAATCAGATTGATAAAAAGTAATTTTAATGTTGTTGATATGGATTATTTTGACAAAAGAATTTATCTTTTGACGAGAAAAGAAATCATTGTCTTTGATGATTATGGAAATATGATTGAAAGGATTAAGATCCCTGAAAAAAAGGAAAGGATTGTGGCCAGTGGTAAAATCTATCTTTTTACCTCTGCACAAAATACTATTCTTCGAAAAGATAAAGAGTGGGATAGCATTAAATTGAATCATTCCTTTATTGATCTAAAAATAACTAAAAAAAATGTTTTAATCCTGAACCAATATGGTGATACTCTTTATATATATGACAAATCTGATTTCTGAATCAGATAGTCTATATACACTTGATTCAGTATATTATAATTTTAGGTTGATAGAGATTGATACAAATTTGACAACGGATACAGTATATTTACCGGTAAGAGAAAGAATTGATGAGGAAGAACAAGGTGGGTTAAAGATAAGTGGGATAAAGGATTTCTCATTTGACATTGAACAAGGCTTTGACCAGGGATTGAAACTTTATGTGGGTGGTGAGGTGGAGGGGGTCAAGATAAAGGGCGCGCTCTCTGACCAGGGCACAGATGTGCCAACCCGCAGGATTTCAGATATAGAAAAGATGAAACTTGAAATCTGGGCAAAAAATTTTTATGGTGGTATTGGTGATTTGAGCCTTACCCTTCCTTTTGAGATAAATAATGAAATAAGCGGTGTCAGGCTGGGATTTATGAAAGGAGAAGATGATGTGAATCTATCCTATGCACTTAATCGGGGAAAGTATCAACGGCTTGAATTTGATGGTGAAGAAGGAAAACAAGGACCTTATTTCCTTCAGGGAAAGGTGGTCTATGGTTCGGAAAAAGTTTATATTTCTGATTTTATTAATCGTTCCAAACTTTTAATTGTGGATGCAGATTATTACATAGATTATGAACAGGGAATAATCAATTTTACTAATAAGAATATAATCACAAGAAATACCCATATAATTGTTGAGTATTTGCTGGCAACAGAGGATTATCCTAATATCTATCAGGAGGTTGATGGGCAGTATTCATTTGATGGTTTGCTATTCAATACTTTATTCCACCGGACCTATGATGATAATAATAATCCCCTTGGTTTTCATTTGAATCATTCTGAAATCGAGAGTTTAAAGACGAGCGGCGATAGTTCGAGGGTTAATCATATATACGCGGATACATCGTCAGCAGGAAATTACGACCTCGTGGATAACAGATTTATATATGTTGGCGAAGGCAATGGACATTATCGCGTATCTTTTTTCTATGTCGGTGAGAATAAAGGTGATTATGTATATGACCCGAACATAAAGGGATTTGTCTATGCAGGAGATAATCTCGGTAATTATACACCAGAAAAATTTATTCCCCTGCCCGAGGATGACCAATTCTATGCGCTCGGTCTTAAACACAACTATGGTCTATCTGCGCGGCTCTATGGTTCTAATGTTGATAAGAATAGATTTTCTGATCTTGATGATGACGATAATAAAGCGTATGGCTATGAACTTAATTTTGAAAAAACCTTTAACATATTTACTGTGAACACCAGGTATATAAATTATGATAAAGAACTTTATCAACCAAAAGGTAGACAGCATTTGGATTATAATTATGACTGGAATATCACAGAACCTTTAAATGAACTTTTTCAGTTGAATTCAGGTATTAAACCCTTTGGGAATTTCGGAATTGATCTGGGCTATGGGTTTTTAAACCGTAAGCATAAAAAACACTCATTATATCTAAAACCATTTTTTTTCTATTGTGGTTATGAAGATATTGATACGATTAATAAATATATAATTGGTTTGAAGAAACGGATAGATAATATTTCTCTATATGCGCAGTATCTAAACCAGGAAGGAGAGCATTATACAGAATACAGCACAAGTTATATTTTTCAGCAGGACAAATCGATTGGTTTGTCAGGAAATTATGAAAGGAGCAATAGGGGAAGGGCAATTTTGACGAAACTTGATTTATCGACAAAACCTATAAACACTTCTCTTGGTGCCCGTTTTTTTAATGATACTACATTGATCTTTGCCAACACAGGATTGAGTATTTATTATAAAAATTTCAGGCTCAATGGTGAATTGGAACAATCACAGAGATATTCTCAGAAAAAGGATGAGATTTATATCAAGGTGCCTGAAGGGACTGGAAATTATGTATATGACCCCATAACCCGGACCTATATCCAGAAAGAAAATGGAGATTATATAAAACAGACAGTTTTATTACCGGATTTTCAGAGGGTCACGAGCAGGCGATACAATCTTGAACCTTCTTTTTCATTTGACATATTTGATACAAAGGCAAGGTTCTTTTATCTTGATGAAGAGAATTTTTTTAATCGCAGGGAAGAGGTATTTTTGACTTTTGAAAAAGACGAAAAGCATCTTGAGATAAATTTTCAGGAAAGTTTCTCAAAAGATAATCGTTATGCACTTGAGCCGATTACACAATTTCAGTATCAATTTTCTTTAAACCCTGGTTACAAAAAATTTTATAATTATTACTCAATAGATTATCACAATGAAAAATGGAGTGAATTTTTGAAGGAAGAAAGGACTGATTATGGTTTAGAAATAGATTTAGAAGTTATTGAAGAACCACAGGTAAAACCCTTCACCGGGTATAAATATAGCAGGATCTTTTCCGATTTCTCCCCCGAGTTGGTTCTGATTATGCAGACGCCTACAGCAGGCTTGCTTTTGGGAAAACCAATAAAAAATCAGGGGCGTATTGAATTGACCGGTGAATTGGTTTATCATAGATATAATACTGAGGATGTCCCTTATCTATTCAGTGCAAACGAGCCACCTGGATTGACAAAGATAATCACCTTAAGCAGTTCACTGGGGTTTGGAAATAATACTATCTTCAGTTTGATATATGGTATCCATTTGCTGCCTGATGAAAAACCTATCCAGAATTTACGATTCCAGACAAGGATAAAATTTTGATGATTGATAGATATCGTAAATTTTATGAACTCGCAGGTAAGTATTATCCAGAAGATAGACTGACATATTCGAGTCTGAGCGGTATAATAAGAAAGAAATGGGTATTGAACAAATTAAAGAAACTGCCTTCAGGAAATCTTCTGGATTGCGGATGTAATATCGGCAGGCTCTCTTCAGGATGGAATAAGGGAATGGTGATTGGTGTGGATATCGCCTATGCTTTGCTTAAAAAGGGAAAGAGGATTTACCCTTATATAAATTTTGTCCAGGGTGATCTGAGAGAGATTGAATTCTTTAAAAAGGATTCAATTGATAATGCGATAGCAATTGAGGTCATTGAGCATCTTGACCGCGTTGGTGATTTTCTTAATGGTTTGTATAACATATTAAAACCTGGTGGAATGGTTCTCATCACAACACCATCTTATTCAGGAAAAAGGCCTGAGATGCTCAAACTCGGGGTATTAAAAAGTTTCGGTATTAAACAGGGAATTGAAAGGGAATATTATTTCCATACTGCGTATAAACCAGAAGAATTGAGGGATATTGTTGTAAAATCTAAATTTTCTGTGATTGAGTATGGAAGTTTTGAGTTTGAATTAAGGGGTTGGGTAAAGCCATTTACAATCTTAAGGAACTTTTTTGAGTCAATCTCAGATAGGATATTTCCCTATTCATTATTGAATATTCTCATTGTTGAATTTTTAAATAGGTTTGAGATTGATACATTTTATATCCTTGATACACTCGGTCTGGGTAGGTTAACGAAGATGTTTTTTAAAGAAGGAAGGCGCTCTTATGTCCTGGCAAAGAAGGTTGTATGTGGTTAAAAGAATTTCATTATGACTTGCCTGAAGATTTGATTGCCCAGTATCCAATTGAAGATAGGGCAGGGGCAAGGTTATTGGTTCTGGATAGAAAAACGGGTGCGATTATGCACCGGAGATTTTATGAAATAGTCGAATTTCTTTCAAATGGTGATATTCTTGTTTTGAATGATACAAAGGTCTTCAAGGCAAGGCTCTTTGGAAAGAAGGAGACGGGTGCGCGGATTGAAGTTCTTGTTATCTCTTATGATAATTGTAATTGCACAGCCCTTGTAAACCCGGGCAGACGGATAAAGGAAGGAACAAAGATTATTTTTGTTGATGATATATTTGCTGGAGTAAAGCAGAGGGAAAAAGGCAGATACTATCTTGAGTTTAACAAACCTGTTGCCGATGTCATAGAATATTTGGGAAAAGTCCCTTTGCCCCATTATATAAAAAGGGCACCTGATAATCAGGATGAAAAAGAATACCAGACAATCTATGCCAGAAAGATTGGTTCAATCGCCGCACCAACTGCAGGATTACATTTTACTAAAGAAATTCTTGAGGCATTAGAAAAAAATGGTGTGAGGATTGTCTATATTACGCTCCATATTGGTCCGGGCACATTCAAGCCAATCCGTTCTGAGGATATAACAAAACATTATATGGACCCTGAATTTGCAGAGGTTGATGCAAAGTCAGCAGAGGCAATAAATTCAGGAAAAAAGATTATTGGCGTGGGAACATCAGTAGCACGCACTTTGGAATTCATTGCCTTGAAAAATTCTGATAAAGATAAAAAAATAATACCATTCTCTGGCTATGCAGATTTATTTATCTATCCTGGTTTCAAATTCAGGGTCCTTGATAGTATGGTTACAAATTTTCACCTTCCCTGTTCAACACCACTCTTACTGGTCTGTGCCTTTGCAGGAAAGGAATTGATATTTAGGACATATAAAGAGGCGGTTGTGCAAAGATATAGATTCCTATCCTATGGTGATGCAATGCTGATAATTTAAAGGGGGAAAGTTTCTTTAAAAATCGTCTTTCGTTGGACGGTTTTGCTGCCCGCCATCCACCACAGCGACTGACAAACATTTTTCAAACTTCCAACTTCCTTACCCACTTCTACAACTAACTTCCAACATCTAAAAATTCAAAAGGGTTATAAAGGGTTATCAGGGGTGATAAGGGGTAATCAGGGATTTCTTTACCTTCATATTCCCGTTTAACGGTTCACGTTTCACGTTTCACGGCTTTATCCCTTCTCCGCCCCTTCTTTTCGCCCTTTTGCCTTTTAGCCCTTTTGAGCCTTCTTGAGCCCTTTTACTAAGGCAGTAGCGAGTAGGAAGGAGCGAGAAAATAGGAGATTGTTATCTAAATCTTGCATTAATCCAAATGATGGATATAATGAGAGATTATGGCAATTATATTATTTTTATTTTTCTGGCAGCAGAAGGTTGATTATAGAATTTCCTGCAGTCTCAATGTCGAAAACCACACCCTGGATATAAGCGAAACTTTGATATATTACAATGACTCACCAGTCAGTCTTGAAACACTATACTTCCATCTTTATGCCAATGCCTATCGGGATAATAATACCACATTTGCACGGGAATTAAAAAAGATGGGCTCTTATAGATTCTTAAAGGCAAAGAAGTCTGAGCGAGGCTGGATTGATGTCATATCTATCACCAGTGAAAACAATGATGCGCTAAATTTTAAGATTGATGAGACGATT
>Ga0207433_10003322_pt1 | contig 31182 bp, 26 predicted proteins | sample YelNatPaOPGAMG01_FD_187559 | JGI IMG/M metagenome (GOLD analysis project Ga0207433, IMG submission 187559) | Hot spring thermophilic microbial communities from Obsidian Pool, Yellowstone National Park, USA - OP-RAMG-01 (SPAdes) (version 3) | ecosystem: Environmental > Aquatic > Thermal springs... | reverse complement strand
TATGCCCTTTTATGTTTATATTTTGCGTTCCCAAGCTACAGGTAAGATCTATGTTGGCCATACAATGAATTTGGATTATAGAATGCAACAGCACAATGATCCACAAAACAAATTGACTCTGCATACCAAGAGGAACCCTGGGCCATGGCAATTGATTTATTACGAAGAATATGGAACTCGGGCAGAGGCGATGAGGAGGGAGCGATTTTTGAAGACAGGGCATGGTCGGGATTTTATACGAAGGGTAGTACTGAAAGAGAATTGTTAACCGGAGGGTTGTTCGCCAAGCAGTGTGGCGAATTCGAGTCCTGCCCGAGGAGGTGGATTCTTGAGCCTTAGCTCCAGGTAACGGATTGACAACTCATACTGGGATTGGGATTTTGTAAATTTTCCTCCATTTTCTTAATTTTTATACACATATTGACAAAAATCAAATTTTTTGTATAATTTAAATAATGTTTATTTTAATCTCTATTTTACTCGCATTTAGCAATGATAATCAAGAAATTAAGTTTCCTCTTTCCTATATCCGATTTTCTACAGAAGGTACTGAACTTCAAGAAAGTTATCTTTCCTATCTTGATTCGCTTGCTGAATTTTTGAAGTTGACCGATGCCAGAATAGAAGTTGGTGGATATACTGATAATGTTGGTTCACCAGCAGAAAAACGACGATTATCTGAGGCAAGGGCAAAGGCGGTGTGCGATTATCTGAAATCAAGGCATAATATACCAGAGTCAAAACTCCTGTTTAAGGGCTATGGACCTGCAATGCCCATTGCTACAAATCGGACTGCAGAAGGTAGGGCAAAAAATAATCGTATAGAAATTAAAATTTTGTCCCCTATCCCTAATGCCGAGATTGAGATAATTAAAGGCAAGATTTTTGTCAATAAATCAGGACTATCCGAGCCTGCGGAATTGACCGATTCAGGTATTCTTACAGTCCTTGATAGAATTCAGAGTGATTCTACAGGCAGGGCTTATCTTAAGTTTAATGGGGCAAATATAAAGATTATGCCCAATACCGAAATTCTGATTAAAAACTTAGATGAAATAAAGAAGAGGTTTGAATTATATTTAAAACAGGGTAAATTGGTTTGTGATGTCTCCAATGAAAGTTTATTTGTGACAACCCCCACCTGTTCTATATCAACAGGTAATTCAGAATTCCTTGTGGAGTCTGATTTATATTACCAGGATTTGATTTCGGTCTGGACTGGTTCGGTGATGGTCACAGCAAATGGCTTTGCTCAGTTGATTGAAGAAAATAAGGGGACCATCTGCTATTACGGGAAGAAACCGTCGCCTATTAAAGAATTACCAGAATCTCCGATTATAGATACAACCAGGCAGACCCTTTTGTTAAATTATGATAGAGAGAATCCATTTAGATTTTATTATACAAAGCCTGCCCAGAACAGAATCCATTTCTTATTGAGCAGTGACCCAGAATTCAATGATATAATCTATGAGACGATAACCGATGTAGAATCCTGCCTTGTTAAACCTATTGATTTACCAGAGGTTTATCTTTCTTTGACTGCTATTGATGAATCGGGTCTTGAATCAAGAAAAGCAAAGACTTATAGATTTGAGATAACCAATCCTAAAAGAAGATATGCTGGTCCAGGACTTGAAATTACCAGACAATTGATCGAAAAGAAAGGGAAAGAGACTGCTATAGTGCTTGAAGGCAGGACTGCGCCTGAATGTGAATTGTTTATCAATAATGTAAAGGTCAAGGTTCAAAATAATGGAAAATTTGCACTTCGTGCAAAACTTTTGCCCGAAACCCGTTTTGTCCATTTATCAGCGATTGATAAGAACGGTATGAAAAAAGAGATTTATATACCATTGGGTTTTAAGAAGAATTTTAATCTGGGTATTGGTTCTGGTCCATCAATGCTTGCTGGTGGTGGTCTTGATGCCTCAAAGATCGGTTTTATTTTAGGTGGAAATTTTGAATTCTATATACGGGAAAGATGGATTATCGGAGTATTTTTAAATACCGGAACCATCGGTTGCAAGACTACTGAATGGGAGCCAGAGGGTGCTCATTTCAAAACCAATCTATATATTGCTGGTCTCAGAGGAAGATACATACTAAATCCATTCTCAAATTTATCCCTTTATTTTGCTACAGAGATTGGTGGTGGATACTGGAAATCCCTTTATGATAATACAGTCTATGAATGGGGAATAAACCCTTATGCCGGAGGGGCTCTGGGGATTAATAAAGAACTATCTAAAAAATTCTCAATATTTATTGAAGGTGGTGCTGGTTATTTAAGAAACAAAACCAAACCCAACATGGGCACCAAAGATATTAATTATATAATTCCAAAAGGATTCTTAGGTTTATCTGGTGGTTTTTAAAATCAAAGTCTATTGAGGACCACACCAAAGTGGTGGATTCTTAAAAAGAGAAGGAATATAGCAAGAAGTATCAAAATAATCAAGATTGAATAATCAATAAACTTTAAGTGACTTTCAAGATAGAATGTCCTCTTCTTGTCTGGTGCAAAACCCTTGGATTCAAGCGCTAAAAATAGGTTATCCATACCTTTTATCGTAGTTGCAAATACAGGAATTATTAAGGGAAAGTGATTCTTAATCCTATTAAAGAACCCTCCTGAATTGAGGTCAAGACCTCTTAAGGTCTGTGCCTCAGTAACGATCATTGCCTCTTTTAAAAATAAGGGAACGAGCCTGAATGCCATTGAGATCGCAAAACACAACGGATAGGGTAAGCCAAGTTTATGGAGTCCAAGGCTGAATTCTTCTATCATTGTGATGGAAAAGAATAATAAGCCTGTTATGACCATTAAATCCAATCTCAAACCCATCCCCAGACCGTACGTCAATGAGTCATCAGTGATTGTTATTGGACCAAATTTTAAGATTGTCCTGCCTGATTTTATAAATAATGCCCATAGAATGCTACTAAATAAAAAAAGGAGAATAAGAATAAAACGCATCCTGATTAGATTATTTGTCCCTCCGCCGAGGATTGTCAGAAAAACGAAGAATATAAGAAGTGGCAGGAGGTAGAGCGGAGAATTGAATATAATTGCGGAATAGAAGCCAAAGACCATTATAAAAATCTTTGTCAGGGGATGGAGCCTGTGTAAGAACGTCTCCTTTGCTATGTAGAGAGACATTTTTTTAATTCCTCAACACTTAAAATTTTCAAACCCATTCTATTACCCAAACTGCAGACCTGAGGTGGCTCAAGATGGTATTTGAGCAAATCCTCTTCCATAGTGAATAGTTCCCTTGTTGGGAGGTCAAAAACAATCCTCCCCGAGGACATCACAATTGCCCTTTTTGTATATTCTGCAACGACCCACATTGAATGGGTAATGATGATTATTGTATAACCTTTTTGATTCAGAGATTTCAAAACATCCATAATCATCCTCTGTTGATTGTAATCAAGCCCGGTGGTTGGTTCATCAAGGATTATTATGGGTGGTTTAAAGGCGAGGACCGTTGCCATTGCCAGGCGTTGCTTCTCGCTGGTTGTCAAAGAAAATGGGTCCTTATCTTCATAACCATTTAAATCGCATACCTCAAGCGCCTCTTTCACAGCGAGTTCAATCCGGCTATCATCCCAGTTAAAATTCTTAAGAGCGAAAGAGACCTCCTCCTTTACTGTATTACAGAATATCTGATGGTTAGGATTCTGATATACATAACCAACGAGTGAAGCAATCTCACGCCGTTGATATGTTTTAATATCCCTCCCTTTAATCTTAATCCTCCCTTTTTGTGGTAAGAGCAGTCCGCAGAAAAGTTTTGTCAGGGTTGTCTTGCCTGAACCATTCTGGCCGATGATGCCCAGGAAATCACCCTGATTTATCCTTAATTCAATATTATGCAAAACTGGTTTATTCCTTTCATACCCAAAATATAAAGATTCACATTCAATGATTGGTTCTTTAGTTTCTCCTATCATTTCATTGAAATCAATTGGTTTGATGCTTATTCTATTTTCTCTAATATAATTCATAGCATCTTCTACAGTTAAAACGCCCGGAAAGATGAGGTTCGTATCAATAGGTCTTATACCATTTTTTTGTAGCGTTTCGTTATCAATAAAGATTTCTTTTGGTTTTCCCTGGGCAATTATCTTCCCATCATTAAGAATAAATACTCTGTGTGCTTTTAATGCTTGGTTTGGATCGTTGTCAATCGCAATTTTTGTTCCAGGAATATTATTTAGAATATCATAGACCATCTCCTTACCAAGCGGGTCAAGGTCAGTGGTCGGTTCATCAAGGATTAAGATTTTTGATTTACTACACAAAACCGAAGCGATGGCGACGAGTTGCTTCTCCCCACCGGAAAGGTTGAGAATACTCCGATTTCTTAAATGGTCTATTTTGAGGAGATTTATTACCTCTTCAATCCTGGCCTTCATCTCTGATTGAGGCAGGGATAGATTTTCCAGAATAAAGGCGATTTCAAGGAGGACATTTGTGGAAAATAACTGGGTCTCAAAATCCTGGAATACCATACCAACATAATGGGGCATCTCATCCCTTTTTAAGTTCTTTATATCTTGATGAGAAATCATTATCGTTCCACTCAATTTTGCCTTTATTGCTCTGGGAATGAGACCTGCAATTGATAATCTAAGGGTTGATTTACCAGCCCCATCCTTACCCATTATTACAATGAATTCACCATCCTTTACCGACAGGCTCACATCAGATAATGCAGCCCTGTTATTGGGATAAATGACGCTTAGATTTTTGATTTCTAATATATCTTTTTTCAAAGATTTAAAGGAGGGATAGTCCGATAATTATTAAAATCACAAATGGTATGAGCCCAAGAGAGAGGGAGAGGCTGCCTTTAACACCCTGGGCAAAACCAAAGGCAAGTAATCCCGATTTATAGATACCAGCAGAAATAAAAATTCCTAAAATCATTCCTGAAACACTGCCGATGAATAACAAACCCATACCAAATTTCTTTATTAAATTTCCACGGATTGGACCGAGATCTTTCTCATCCATAATATCGGTATAAACAAAACGCCAGTTCCTGATGCGCTTTTGTAATGCCTGGATAAGAATTGGTGATAATATTACGGCAACGATGAAATTATTTAAGAAGATGATGCTTGCCAGGGCAGAAAATGGAACGAGCCCGAGCATATCAACACCCCAGCCGATAAAGACTGCACAGGACAGACTGGCATTAAAGATTGCCCAGAGTAAGATTGGTAATGATATAAAATCTTTTTCAGATTTTTTAAAAACATAGAGTATTTTATAGGGGATGAGTCCATAAATAAAATTTCCAAAAAAACCAAATATACTGCCAAGACCAAATGTGCCGCCAAGGGCATCGCCAATGAAATTTCCAATTGCCGAGCCCCAGGCACCAGCCGGACCAAAGAATACCGAACACACAATAGGTATTGCATTTGCTGGACGGAATTCAGTAAATCCCGGAATTAAAGGGATGACAACCTTAAAAGGTATGAGTATAGCAGCATATATTGCTGCTGAAAATGCAGTGAGAATAACCATCTTTGTATATCGCCACATTGTAAATAATTCTTTCATAGAATTAATATTATACGAAAACTGATTACAGTCAAGATTTTTTGTTGGATGAATCAGATCGCTAAAAATAGTTAGAAAGGCAAAGCTTTTGATAAAGATAAATTCTTGACATCGGATAACTTTTAGATATAATAAAACTATGAGGAGAATATTTTATGAAGAACTTTCTGGTGAAGTAAGGTTTAGAGGGAATATAGGTTTGAAGATTGTTTCTTTTCTATATTTATCAGAGGAGGTGAGATGAAAAGGGAAGTGCTGGCAGAATTATATTGTGAACCAATAATCATTGGAAATAATAAGGTTTTAACTGAAATTTTTTACAAGGCTCTGGATGGTTTTGATATTAGAGAACGATATATTGAATTTGAACCCTATGGACTCACGATTGTTGCAGTTTTAGGCCAGTCCCATGCGGTTTTACATACATTTCCTGAAGAAGGAAGATTGTCCGTGGATGTATATACCTGTGGGGATATTGCACCATCTGTCGTTATTGAGAGGTTAATACAGAGTTTAAACCCAAGGGATGTGAAGTGTTTATCAATTAGCAGAGAAGGTGGTATTGAGGTGATTTCAGACGATACTTTCTCCGTGAATATAGTGCCTGGGTTAAAGGCGGTTTATAATCCTCATAAGGTTATTATTAGTAAGGTTTCGAAGTATCAAAAGATTGACATTATTGATCATCAGGCTTTCGGAAGGATGCTATTCCTTGATGGTGTCGTCCAATTATCTACATCTGATATTGAAAAATATAACGATTTAATGGTGCACGGTCTTGATGTAAAAGGGAGCAGATGTGTTATCCTTGGTGGGGGCGATGGATTTCTTGCCAAAAGGCTTTTTGAACTCGGGGCTGAAAATATAAAAGTATTTGAGATAGATAAAGAGGTAGCGGATCTGTGTGCAGAATTCTTCGGAACAGGAAGTAACGTTAAGGTTGAATGGTATTTCCAGGATGCCCTGGAGATTACCGAAGATGTTGTTCAAGGGACGAATGTTTTTCTTGATTTCACTGATATTCCTATTGGTTGTGAGGCAAGGATCTCCTTAGAAAAGTTAATTAAAAAACTTTCTGGAGCATTGAGCATTACTGCCTATGCCGGGAGTTTACTTGATTTACCACAGATAAATGTTGTTAAGAATATAATAGAGAATGCAGGGTTTAAAGTTGAAACCTGGAGTGAGTGGATGCCAAGTTATCTCACAGTGAGTGTTTTTGTTAGAGGAACAAAGTAAATTACAATTTGGAGGAATACCTATTTCCTTGTTTGAAATAATAGAATGGCCGCGATAATCAAAAATATTATTATAGAACCAATATCTGCAAAATTGCCAAGCCAGGCACCGACCGGTAGATTTTCATAGATTCTATTCAACCCAGGGATTCCAATCAAGAATGCAATCAGGACTCCAACGAGTGCATCACCGGCAACAAGACCAGAAGAAAATAGAATGCCTTTTTCCTCACGCACCTTCAATGATTCACCTGAAGCAGTCCTCTGGATAATAGCATAGACCAGTGCACCGACCATAATCGGCAGGGAGAGCGAAAGCGGCAAATATAGACCGATTGCAAAGGGCAGGGCTGATATGCCAAGCAATTCTACCGCAATTGCAAGGATAGCACCAAGACCAACGAATGTCCAGGGCAGGGTTCCGGTAAGCACACCCTTTACTACAAACGACATCAATGTTGCCTGGGGTGCAGGCAGTTTGTCAGAACCGATGACCATTGTCTTGTGTAAAAGCATCAAAACACCACCCATAAATAATGCCGGAATTATTACACCGATGAATTCAGCAATCTGCTGATAGAATGGTGTAGAACCAACAAGGAATCCGGTCTTCAAATCCTGTGATGCATCACCTGCCATACAGATTGCAATACATACCACACTGCCAATAGACATTGCACCGATCATACCTGGCATACCACGCCAGCCGAATGCTACGAATATCAAACAGGTTATGAGAAGCGTTGCTATAGTCATTCCCGAAACCGGGCTTGATGAACTTCCTACAATGCCCACAATCCTTGATGCGACCGTCACAAAAAAGAAACTGAACAGGACTACAATCAGCATCCCGATAATACCAATATGGGTCTGGGGAATGAGTAGCATCAGGATAGCGATGATTATAGCACCTGCTATTACCACACTCATCGGAATATCCTGCTCGGTTCTTAAGGCATTCTTATCAGGGAGGAATTTGAAACCCCTGAACATTTCAATAAATCCGATTTTAAAACAACGAAATACAATTGGACTGGCATGCAATAAACTTATCAAGCCACCTATTGCGACTGCACCTGCACCGATATATCTGATATAATAACTCCTTATCTCACCAGGTGAGAGCATTGAGATGATATTGTCTGCCGGTGGAACCGGAACATTCAAATTCGCACCAATAAACGCAATCAATGGGCTTATCACGAGATAGCCAAGAACAGCACCAGCAAGCATATATGAGGCAATCTGCGGTCCGATGATAAAACCGACTCCGAGCAGTGCAGGTGTCAGGTCCATACCAATCTCCATCCCTTTTATTCCGGTTACAATCCAGGAAGCGGTCTCTTTCCATAATTTCAAACCACTCATCAAAAATTTGTATATCGCACCGAGGCCCACACCAGCAAATACAATCTTTGCCTTTGCACCACCCTTGTCACCAGCTTTAAGAATCTCGGCACAGGCAGTCCCTTCTGGATAGGGAAGGGTCCTGTGTTCCTGGACAATCAAATATCTTCGTAATGGAATCATAAACAGAATTCCTAAGAATCCACCAAGGATTGAAATTAAGATTATTGTCCAGGCATCTGGAAAATAGTCCCACATAAAGAATGCCGGGATTGTGAATATTATGCCGGCAGCAAGGGATTCACCTGATGAACCAATAGTCTGGGAGATGTTATTTTCTAAGATAGTTCCTTTTTTGAGCGCACCTTTGAGAATTGCCATTGAAATCACTGCAGCAGGGATTGATGCCGAGACCGTCATACCGACCTTTAATCCAAGGTAGGCATTTGCTAAACCAAAGACAATTGCAAGGGCTGAACCAAGCACAACTGCCCGGACTGTAAACTCCCCAATCCGTTCTTCAGGTCCTATATAAGGTTTGAAATCAAAATCTTGATTTTGCTTTTCATTCATTTTTTTCTCCCTGATTATAATATATCCAGAAAATAAAATACATAAGGGAAATTTTAGAAACTTTAAATCTTCCGTTGCTCTTCTTTAATGACTATTAAACTATTTCTTCTTTTTTTCCTCCTTACCCGGTATAAGATTTAAGAAGTTATTTACTGTGTATTCGCTCAGTAAGAAAATCGTTGGTTTTTCAGGCATTTTCACAAGGTAGGAGTAATCACGTTTATCACCAATTTCAAGGATAAATTCACCACTGGTTGTTAAAATCTTGATGCGGTTCTTCACAACAAATGTTGAGGTATCAGAAAATCCAGTTGCCCTCAGGTCACTCAGGAGGTGCAAAATACCATCAATCTTGGATTTTTCAATAACCTGCTCGCCACAGGTCCATATTGTATCTTTTTTTACTATTTCCTTATCATCTATCATAATCCTTTCTATTAAATTTCTATCAATTTTTAGGATCCTCTTATCACGCCAGTCATCGGGTTTATAATCTATCTGATACCTTGCTAATCCCTTTACCAAGTATACTTTCTTCTCTTTATCAAAACGGAAATAAGAATTTTGATAGTCTCCAGCATAACGCCCAATATAGAATGCTATTTCCTTTTTGCCTTTCAGAATCACTTTTATTCCGCTGTCACCTACTCCATAGTCATTAAATTTTTCTACTCTCTGGGAAATCACCTCGCCGAGTTTGAGGTTTTTTAAATTGTTTAAAAGGAAGGAGATTGTTGAACTATCGCCAGGATAGGAGATGGGTCTTACTAATCGGAAACCATTATCCTTAATCTCAATTTCAGTTGTATCAGATGGCCTCTGGATGATTATCGTTCTTATATCTGCTATTGAAATAATCGGTTTTGCCTGGGGTCTTTTACCAGTTATTATGACCGTTAGAAGTAATACAATAATTATACAAATTAGTATTATTATATTTCTATACTTCATATGGTATCTTACCTCCTTTTCTAATCTGCCATCTTATTACACCCACAACTACAAATATCAAAACGGGCAATAATGGGGATAACCACTGGATAAATGTCTTTGTTCCTTTTGCTATCTCTTTTAATGGTCTGATGTTCACCGCTTTGGAACGGATTGAGATGAGGGTTTCATCCTGTGTAAGCCAGTCAAGAATGTTCATAAATAATGCAATGCCAGGTCCACTTAAAAATTGATTATCAATGAATTTTGAAGTGCCTGCAACAACGACCCTTTTATCCCCGGACAAGCAACTGATTGTGTTGAATGGACCCTGTTTATCAAAAGGTAAGGGGAAGGGTAAGAATTTTTGCTGGTCAAGTGGGTTTAGAGTCTGTGGTGAATTTCTTAGCCAGGAAACCTTGGATGTACGGGCGAGTTCTTCACCCCCAATAACCGGGCTGACAAAAGGGAGGACAACAGCCTCAAAGTCCTTTGTAATTGGGTTTTGTTTTGAGAGGTCCATTATCTTTGGAAAATATGGGTATGGAACATAGTTTTGCATAATGAACATCCCGCGCTGGCTCCTCAAAACGAGCATCTCATTATTTCTATCCATTATCATTCCCTGCTCAATGGTCAAACCCAATTTGTTAAGCATACTATCAAGATTAGACAACCTCAATGGGAAGGCAAAGAAGAAGTCAAGATTTATACCGAAACGGTCGAGAAGGATTGCCACAGGTATTTTCTTGTTTATATAATCAAGGACTTTCTTTGTCTCTGTTGTATCAAAATCGGATTTCGGACCCGCAATAACCAGGGCGTCAAATTTTGGATTCAATGTATCCTTTAGGTTTATGTTTTGGGTTACATATCTATCACCAATTTTGCTCAAAAGATTTTCAGGAAGATTTATTTCTTCATGACCGGTGGTGAAGGCAATGGTCTTTAAACTTTTCTCAGTAAGCTTCTTGATTCTTGAGGTGATGTCATATTCAAGATTGGCAAAATCTTCAATTACAGGAATTACCTCCCTTTTATCTTCAAACAGAAAGACAAGTCCCATAAAGCCCTGCTTTACTCCGAGTTCGCCCTGCTTCACTTCAGTAAATTGTAAGGGAAGTACTCCATTGCGTTGCGCATCCATCACCTGTTCCGGGGTTGATGGGTCTATATGTTCAAAACGAATCTTACCTTTAGAACGAAGTCGGTATTCACCTAATATATCATTCACATACTGGGCACGATTATTATACGGGAAAGGTAATTTGCTTGTAACATAGGCCCGGATTACCACATTGTCAGGCAATTCATGTAAAATTTTTACAGTCGCCTTGCTCAATGAATAGATACCGCCTTGGGTAAGGTCAAATCTTAAAAAGAATCGGGTAGATACAATATTCAGTAAAACAATCACAATAATTATCAGAACCCATTGGGTAGCACTGAGTATTCTTTCTTTTATACGGCTATAGAAATAGTAGGCACCATAGACAAAGGCAAATGATAGAGATAAGAAGTAGATAATGTCCCGGGTATCAATAATTCCTCGAATTATGTTATTAAGGTGGTAGTCTATACTCAAATAATTTAATATTGGGACGATGGATGTTGGTAATGCAAAGAGGATTTTACCGAGGATGAAGAAGAAGAAAGAGATGAAGATCCCGATGACGAAGGCAACGATCTGGGATGTGGCAAGTGCTGAGGCAAAGATTCCAATTGCAGTAAAGAATAGGGCAAAGAGGATGACCCCGATATAACTTGTGAATATTACACCAGGATCAGGATTACCGAGGAATATTGTGATAAGAGGGAAAATTAGCGTTGCACAAAGTCCGATGAGGATAAGAATAAATGCGGAAAGCCATTTCCCAATTATTACCTCTGTATCCTTTAAAGGAAGTGTAGCGAGGGTTTCAATAGTACCCCGGGTCCTTTCTTCAGCAATGAGCCGCATACATATTCCAGGAATGAGGAGTAAAAATAAGATGGGAGTGATATTCACAAATCCAGTTATATCTGCTTCACCACCGAGGAATAAATCCTGAGCAAAGAACCAGCCACTCAACCCTACAAATACAATAAGAATTATATAGGCAATTGGTGAATTGAAATATCCATTTAATTCTTTTTTTATTATCTTTTGTATCATTCCTGCTCCTTTGTTAATTCTCTGAATATATCTTCAAGCGATGTTGATTTACGATGGAGTTCAACTATCTTCCATCCTTTGTTAACTGCGGTATCAAAGATGAGTTCACGGACATCTCTGTCACTAAGAACCTCATAATGGTAATGATTTTCTCCAATCTTTGTCTCTTTAACTTCCTTTATCCCATCTATTTTATTCAATTCATTAATGGGATTACCCTTTGCATAAATCTCCAGACTTATTGATTCACCACCCTTAGCCATCATCCTTATCTCATTCTTATTTCCATCAGCAACGAGTTTTCCCTTATTTATTATTAAAACCCGCTCACAGGTTGCCTCGGCTTCGGAGAGGATATGGGTTGAAAGCATCACGGTCTTTTCCTTACCAAGTTCTTTTATGAGATTGCGCAATTCAACAACCTGATTCGGGTCAAGTCCTTCAGTTGGTTCATCCAGGATCAAGATATCAGGGTTATGGATTATTGCCTGGGCAACACCAACACGCTGACGGTAACCACGTGAAAGCACCCCGATCTCACGATTCAGAACGTCTTTTAATCCGCATATCTCCGCAACCTCTGAAACACGCTTTTTTAATTCTTTTATACGCCTTATTTCACCAATGAATTCAAGATATTCATATACCTTCATATCGGGATAGAGCGGGTTATCCTCAGGAAGATAGCCAATCATCTCCTTTACTCTTATTGGTTCTTCAGTGACATCAAGACCATTGATAAGGCATTTTCCCTTAGTGGGGGGCAAAAATCCGGTTATCATCCGCATCGTCGTCGTTTTTCCAGCGCCATTTGGACCCAAAAATGCAACAATTTCTCCTTTACCTATATTAAATGTGATATCATCAACCGCCTTTGTCTTCCCGAAAAATTTTGATAAATTCTTGATTTCAATCATAACACCTCCTATAAATTTAAACAAAGGTAATATAATTGAATTTTAAATGAATATAAATAGTTTACACAAATAAAACAAAAAGTCAAGAGGTTTAGTTTCTTATAACCTCAAATCAATCTGCGCCCCCAAATGGATGTTAATAGATTCTTTTTTTAAGAAAGAGTATTTAAATGAAGTTCTAATACCCTTTAGTGGTTTTAATGAAAAATACAAAAAACCATACCTTCCTTCTCCATAAAAAAGATGGTTATTAATTATTCCGGGCAGGTCAGGTTCATAAGTATATATCCGTGCGGAATAGGAGTCTGTTTCAAATAAACTATATCTTACAATACCGGTTATAAATTCCTTCTCTACACCAATTTCTATGCTCCCGAAGATTCCCCTGTCCAATGTATCATTATAAGCGTATTTCTCTTCACACCTCACATTGAAGGATAAAAAATTTTCTGGCATTATGCGTAAAGAAATCCTCGAACCAGAAAGTTTTTTAATATTATTTCTATAATACCAGCGAAAAGAAGTGGTGACTTCAAAAAAACTTAATAACTTTTTGATATTGAATCTCAAATCATAATTATTTGTATCCGCATCACAATCAGTGTAGATATTGATTGAAGTTCCTGCATCAACAGGAAGGGAATGATTTTTCAGATCAAAATAGAGGCCGATATAATCATTGTCAGAATCTACTCCTTTTGGCGCATAGTATCCCCTGTCAAAATATTTAACCGCAATATTAAAATCAAAATTGTAAGGGAATAATCCGCTCCAGCCTGCTACGCCAGCGAATTTGTTCTGGAATGAATGTCCAATTTCAGTAAAAAATATAAATTTTTCTGAAAGGTATTTTATATCCAATCCATGAAGTTGATATTTTTTACCATAAAAGTTTTTTGTAGAATCAGAGCAAACAAAAGCAGGTTCATAGTTGGACCAATAAGTTCGATTGCCAAGCCTTATATTATCATTAGAATAACTAATATTATAGCCAAATATTTCTTCTTTTATACGGTCTTTCCTTGCGTTAGAAGCAGAATCAATATGACTCCCGGACGGGTCAAAGGATCTTGCGTAACCTGAATCATCAATTGCACCATCAAGTTTCTGGTGGGAATAAAACAGGCAATAATTTAAAAATAGTGTATCGCTTAATGCGGCACCAAAAAAACCACCATTCTCAATTGTTGAGGTATAGGGTAATATACCCCTTTCGCCTGATAATATCCTGAAATCTGTGCTCTGAAAGAATGAGCCGGTTGAAGAGAGCATAATTCCAGAACCGAAATCAAGATTATAGTTACCCAGAACAAATTTCCTCTTTCCCTCATCAATCAGAATTCCGGCACTATAGAAGTCAATAGGAGAAGATTCATAGGGATCTTTTTCGGTCAATAAATAGATCTTAGAGTCACTGGTGAACAATGTTGTCTTTGTGTAATATTCTTCACTCCTGTCTTTTCCCGGTTCTTTCTGAAAACGAATTCTGCTCTGAAATCCCTTAAGCTTTACTCCCTTCCTTCTCACAGTAATATAGGGTTGAATCAAGTTTAGTAGACTTCGGTCAAATCCCTTTATCTTTTTTAAATCAGTGATAGACTCAAAAAGCCCTTCCTTTTCTCTGTACTCTATGATTCTCAAAATATCAGGGATTGTGAGAAATGGAATCCTTGTTAGTTCCTCTAAATGGGCAGTATTAAGGTCAATAGGGTTGTTCCTTAAAAACTCAAGTTCTGACAATATGGTTTGAAAGTCCTTTGCCTGTTCACTTTCAAAGAAATCATAATTAATTATTGTCAGGAATAAGAATATCAGAATCATTCCCCGGAAATGATAACAAATAAGGCATTGGTCAGGCCAAGTTGGCGATGGCTTATCCCTGAATAACTTATATTGATTTTACCAAGGTTTACCTTCAGTCCATATTCAAATAAAAAATTCTCTGTTGATAATCCACTATATAATTCAAATTCCCTGGAGAAGTTTATGAATAGACCGGGCCTGAAAAATGGAATATTCCCTTCCTTCCCCATTATATAAATATAAGGCTTAAAAACCGGGTTTACACTGGGGTTCAACCCAAGAAAATAACTCATTGGTAAATAATCAACCTCTGAAAACTTTGGAGAATTGATATTGTTTAAACAGACTTCTATTTTAACACTCGGTAAATAAAATGCACTTCCAAGTTTAATTGAGTAAGTGAACTCATTCTTATAATCCTTTATCCAGTTATTTAAAATCTCCAAGCCGAGGCCACCGCATAATGTTTTATAGATTAAAAACCCACCCTGGAACTCAATAGAATTCTCACGATATAATTCGTTACCAAATGTCTTAAATCTTAATTTTATTGGTCGTGCATTCAAATCTGCACTCAGTATCCTTAAATCCTCAAGAGAGAACTTTTCTTCACCACCAAGACGGATATGGAATTTGGAATCAAAAATTGAGGCAGGATTTGATTGGGGAATATCTAAGGCAAATTCAGGAAATATAAAATTTTCAAAGATGTTTAAAAGAAAAAAAAGGATCAAATCTCTTCAACCTTTAAAACCATTCCTTCTGAGCCAACAACCTTTATCCTGGCATCCTTTTTTATAGGTCTTTCACTCACTGCATTCCATAATTCACCATGGACAAATACAGTTCCACCTTTGCTATCTATATCTGTCCGCGCAGTTCCAATCTCACCAATAAGTCCTTCTTTTCCTGCAGCAGGTTTACGAAACTGGGCTTTTATCCCCAGGAAGAGTAATAAACCAACAAATGCAACAATAATGATAACGACGAGCATTATTACCTCCCAGGAAACTCTTAAAAATGGCTGATCACTTTCAAATAGGATTAACGAACCTATTATCAAAGAAACGACGCCGCCAATGCTCAATAAACCATGGGATGTTACATAGACTTCAAGGATGAAGAATATTGCACTTAAGATAATCAACGCGAGGCCCGCATAGTTCACAGGCAGGAGATGTAATGCATAGAATCCAAGGATTAGACAGATACCACCAACAACTCCTGGAAATATCATACCAGGATTTTGAAGTTCAAAAAAGAGGCCATATATACCGAGTAGCAAAAGGATATAGGCAATATTAGGGTTGGTCAAAATAAGGAGCAGTTTTTCACGGAGGGTCATAGAAATTTCTCTTATTGGTTTATCTTTAGTTTGTAGTTTTCTCTTTACCTCCTGTATCTTTATCTCACACCCATCAATCTTATTTATTAAATCTGCTTCATCATCTGCAATAAATTCTATAACCCCCATCTTTAATGCGGTCTCATCATCTATTGAGGCACTTTCTCTCACTGCCTTTTCTGCCCATTCAGCGTTCCTATTTCGTGCTTTTGCAAGGGACTTGAGGTATGCAACAGCGTCGTTTGTAACTTTATTTGCCATCACAGTATCAATCTTTTCTCCACCCATTCCTACAGGATGCGCCGCACCAACGTTTGTTCCAGGTGCCATAGCAGCGATATGGCTTGAATAGAGAATAAAAACTCCAGCCGATGCTGCCCTGGCACCTTTTGGAGCCACATATATCACGATAGGAACCTTTGCATTGAGGATTCTTTTCGTTATTTCCCGCATTGATTCATCAAGCCCCCCAGGAGTGTCAATCTTTATGATGAGGCATTCAGCATTCTGTTCTTCAGCGGAAGTGATGGCGCGCAATATATATGCACTGCTTGCTGGACTTATTACCCCGCTTAATTCACCTAAAAATATTTCATTTGCTTGTAGCAAAAGTAATGCCCAGAAAGAGAACATAACCAATGATAATGATTTTATTAAAGGTGTCAAGAGGCTTTTGTAAAATGTTTTAAGTTTCCTGATTTATTCTTTTTATATCCTCTGCGATTGCTTTCCTTAAAGATTCGTCATCAACAAATTTTTTAATCTCTCTAATCCTGCGGATTAATCTTATTTCAACATTTCTGCCATAAAGGTCATCGGAGAAATTCAATATATGAACCTCAATATTATTATGGCTTAGAAACATTGCTCCTTTATATGTATCCCTTTCAATATCAAGATTTACTTCGTAAACACCATCAAGTGGAAGCAACTTTTCTTTATCCACTTTGAGATTGATTGTAGGAAAGCCGATTGTCCTACCTTTACCTTTTCCCCTTACAACTTTTCCAATTATGGAATAATTCCTGCCAAGAAGCGTGTTGGCTTTTGGTATATTCCCGAGAATTAAAAGTTCCCTGATTCTTGTGCTTGATATTGGACCTTCAGCATCTTTGATCTTCGGAAGGATCTCCACAGTAAATTTTCCTCTGGCAAGTTCCTTGAATGATTTAGCAGTTCCCATACGCTCTTTTCCAAAATGGAAGTTTTCTCCAATGATTATGGTGGAAGGGTTTATAAATTTACGAATCAATTCTATGAATTCCTCAGGAGACTTTTTTGAAAATTCTTCATCAAACTTGAAGTAATAGATAAAATCAATGCCTGTTTTACGAAGAATCCTTTCTTTCTCTTTTTTTGTGGTGAGGAAGAATATTGCATCCTTATGCAGGATTGAAACTGGCGGTGGGTGAAATGTGATTATGCCGGTCTTTCTGCTGTCACCGGCAAGGTCTTTTACTCTTTTTATTATTTCCTGATGGGCAATATGAACACCATCAAAATTTCCCAGAGCACAGACTGAATTTATTGTGATTGGATCAGGATTATTTAGTAGTATTTTCATTTCCGACTATGCCAAATAGTGCAGTTAATATCTTTTTCTTTGCAGCAGGTAATCCCTCTTTTAATCTTATACCAGCAGCAAGGGAATGACCACCACCACCAAATTTACAGGCGAATTTATTTACATCTATAAGCCCGTCGCTACGCAAACTTATTCTTGTGCCATTCTTTTCCTCACGAAAGAAGACAGATACCCTTACACCTTTAATAGCCTGTAAAAAAGAAATAAAATTCTCCGAATCTGACATCTTAGCCCTATTTTTTCTTAACATCTCCTGTGTCATATACATAATTCCAACACCTTTTCTTATTTTGATTGTTGATAATACAACGCTTAAGAGTCTTGTGCCACCCAATGTCTTTGCATTCAGTCTTTTGGATATCGCTGCTGGTTCTATCCCTTTGTGAACCAACTCCGAACAGATTTTTAAGGCACCAGGAGTTGTATTGGGATACATAAAACCGCCAGTTTCGTTGTAGATGCCTGCATAAAAAACTTCAGCAAGGAAATGGTCAATTGGTATACGGAATTTTTTAAATATTTTATATACGATTTCGCAGGCAGAAGATGCCTTTGTATCTACAATATTGATACTGCCAAAATTTTTATTACTATCATGATGGTCAATATTTATTACAAATCTTTTATCCAATAGACTGATATCATAACACCCTTTTGGAAATACCCTCTCAAGATCTGCAGAATCAAGCACAACGAGGAGATCAAAGGAAGACGGATTTTTTGAAAATTTATAGCCATTCAGCAAAAATTGATATTTTTCGGGGATCGGTGAATGGCAGAATAGTTCCGGTGTCTTTTTTTTAAAATGCTGTATTAGTCTTGCCATTATCAATGTTGAACATATACCATCACAATCAGGGTCAATATGGGTTGCAATTAGAATTTTTTTACTCTTCTTTATCAGTCTTATTAATCTCGTCAAGGAGTCGGTCAATCTTTTCTCCATACTGCTGGCTATCATCAATAAAAAATTTTAGATCCGGGATATATTTTATCCTTATTCGGTGGGCAAGTTGTGTCCGCAAAAAGCCCTTTGCCCCTTCAAGAATACTAAGATCATTTATATTGTTTCCGAATGTAGTAAAATAAACTCTCGCTTCTTTTAAATCTCCTGAGACCACAACCTTTGTAATGGTAATCATTCCCAGTCTTGGGTCTCTTATTTCCTGACTTATTATCAATGATAATTCGCGTGCTATCAATGATGCAACACGGTCACTTCGCATACTATATCACCCTTGATTCAGAATTTAAAACAATAACCGATGGAAAATTGTTGATAAAATCCAGAGCATCTCTGATAGTTGATTCAACGATATTTTTTGTATTACTACAGGTAACGATTGCAAGACGTGAACGTTGCCATAATTCAGAATCGCCAAATTCACAGACAGCAACATTCAAACGGTTTTTTATCTTTTCTTTCAAACTAAGTAACACACTTCTTCTTTCCTTCAAGGAATGACAATTTTCAATGTGAAGGTCAATGTCACATACTCCTATAAAAAATCTGTCGGTCTTAGTCTTATTTGACATATTTAATTATTGGGAATTATCTTCTACAGATTCTTCAATTTTATAAAATTGGATAATATCACCCTTCTGCAAATCCATAATATTTTCGAAACCAATGCCGCATTCATAACCTGCTGAAACTTCCCGGACATCATCCTTAAATCTTTTTAAAGAGATGATTTTTGTTTTGGCAATTTCTTTATTATCCCTTAATATCACTGCAACAGCATTACGCACTACCTTGCCATCCTTTACATAACAGCCAGCAACAAGGCCGACTTTCGGCACATTGAAAACTTCTCTTACTTCACCCTCGCCAATCAGAATCTCCTGAGTCTTGGGCTCAAGTAAACCAACCATTGCTGAACGAAGGTCATCAAGTGCTTCATATATCAAACGGTAAGTTCGGATTTCTACACCTTCACGTTCTGCAGTCTCAAGGGCATCCGCATCAGGCCCTACATGAAATCCTACACATATTGCATTCGTTACTTCAGCAAGATAAACATCAGAGACACTTATCTTCCCCACACCTTTATGGACGATATTTATGCTGATATCTTCAATCTTTAATTCCTGAAGTTTTTCATCAAGGACTTCAAGAGACCCTGCGGTATCAGCCTTGAGTATTATATTCAATTCCTTTGCCTCACCCTTTTTAATCTTTTCCTGTAAGTCAAGAAGGGTAACCTTCGCCCTCTTCGCCTTCATTCTACGTGCCCTTTCCACAAGTTCCCTCTGATAGGCAATTTCCCGCGCCTGTCTCTCGCTATCAACTACCATAAATATTTCACCGGTTTGGGGAAGTCCATCAAAACCTAAAACCAGAACCGGAGTTGAAGGCCCAGCTTCATCTATTCGTTTACGATTTTCATTCAAGAGTTCCCTTACTCTACCTGCCTGAGTTCCACAAACAAACGGGTCGCCCTTTCTCAATATTCCCTCCTGGACAAGAATCGTGCAGACATTACCGCGACCTTGCTCAGGATTTGCTTCAAGAACAACCCCTTTTGCCTTGGTATTGATTGGTGCGGTGAGATTTAATTCTTCAGCCTTTACCAGTATTGCATCAAGTAAGTCATTGATACCAATATTTTTGAGGGCAGAGGTTTCCACACATATAGATTTTCCACCAAATTCTTCTACAATTACATTGGCTTTTGCGAGTTGTGCTTTGACAAGATTGACATTTGCACGGGGAAGATCGATTTTATTGATTGCCACTATTATCGGAACATTGGCAGCACGTGCGTGGTCAATTGCTTCAATCGTCTGGGGCATCACCCCTTCGTCCGCAGCCACAACGAGCACTACAATATCCGTGACCTGGGCACCCCTTGCCCGCATCGTAGTAAAATCTTTATGACCAGGTGTATCAATGAAGGTAATGAGTTTACCGTTATAAGAAATCTGATAGGCACCGATTTTCTGAGTGATTTTTCCATATTCAGATTCTGCAACACGAAGTTTTGTTATAGCATCAAGGAGTGTGGTCTTTCCATGGTCAACGTGACCCATTACCGTGACCACCGGTGGTCTTTTAATATACTTTAATTCTTTCTCTTCCTTCTGTTTTATCTGTTCTTCAAGAGAAACGACTTTCATTTTACACTTAAATTCATCACAGAGTACAGCAATTGTATCAAGGTCAAGGCGCTGATTAAGGCTCGCCATTACGCCCAGGTTTAGACACTTCTTTATAACCTCACTTGGTGGAACGTCAAGTGTCTGGGCAAATTCTGCAACGGTCATGAATTCAACCACTTCAACAACCTTTTCTTTGGGCGCTTCAACGGTTTTAGTAATTTCCCCTTTTTTATAATGTTTCTTTATTTCACCTTTTTCTATCTTTGCAAGGGTTGCCTTTACCGTCTGGCGCACCTCTTCTTCGCTAATCTTCTTTGGTTTTTCTTTTTGTCGGAAATCGGTCTTCGGTTTAAATACCTCTTTTTTCACACGCCTTTTCTCTTCAGCAATCTTTTCTTTAATTTTCTTTATTTCCTCATCGGTAAGGATAGACATATGCCCCTTTGCCTTAATACCTATATCTTCCAGCATCTTTATCAAGGCATCGCTCGAAAGTCCGAGACTTTTTGCTAAATCATGGACTTTCTGGGGCATTTTCTATCTCCTTTCCTTCGGTTGTTTTTTCCTCTTTTCTCTTGGGCTTCAATTTTTCTAATAATTCATTTATCTTATCTTCTTCCAATCCCAGGAGGGTTTTCAACTCGTCAGGAGTTGCTTTAAGCACACTTAGAACATTCGTATATCCCTTTTCAATCAAAAGTTTTTTGGTGCTTTTGTCCAATTCTGGAATATCCTCAATCTTCATTTCACTCAGTCGTTTCTCTTCAAGTTCCCTTTCATAGTCAGAAACCTTTTTTATTTCAATGTGTAGTCCTGTTAATTTTGAGGCAAGGTCAACATTCACGCCATTCCTTCCGATAGCCTTGGAATAATCTTCATCAGGGACAATTGCAAGAACGCTATTTTCTCCAATCTGTTTAACCTCTTTTACCTTTGCAGGTGATAAACTACGTGAGACCTGGAGGTTGATGTCTTTGCTCCACTGGATTACATCAATCTTTTCACCGGAAAGTTCCTTGACAATGGATAGTATTCTGCTACCTTTATATCCGACACAGGCCCCAATCGGATCAATTTTAGGATCAAGGGTCTGAACCGCAACCTTTGCTCTTATACCTGGTTCTCTAACAATCTTTACAATCTGTATAATTCCGTCTTTAATTTCAGGAATTTCGTAGTATAATAGGCGTTCAAGAAATTTTGGGTCGGTTCTTGAAAGGATGATCTTCGGCCCCCATTGTGCCTTTTCCACTTTAAAGACTACAGCCCTAATGGGCGAATCAAGACGATAATGTTCGGTCTTCATCATCCCGTAACTTGGAATGCTTGCCTCAATAGGACCGAGATCAACGAGAATCTCATTGCGACTAACCACTTTAACGATGCCTTTTACAATCTCGCCAACCTTTTTCTCGTATTCAGCCATAATACGATTTCTCTCAGCCTCGCTGATCCGTTGTGTCAGAGCCTGTTTTACAGATTCAATTGCTGTTCTTCCCAGTTCACTGATGGGGACGGGTATCCTTATATCGTCGCCGATATTGCACTCCTTTATTTTTCGGGCATCTTCAAGTGTTATCTCCTTTTCTGGTTCATTAACCTTTTCAACGACTTTCTTAACAAGGTTTATCTTGATTTCGCCAGTTGATTTATTGATTGAAACCTCGGGTTCAACACCTTTCCCAAATTTCCTTCTTACCCCAGCCTTAATTGCTTCAGCAAGTGAATCAATAACATAATCGAATTTAACCCCTCGGATACGGGCAATAGTTTTGATATTTTCAATGATCAGATTATCTTCATTTGCCATAATCAAACTCCCCACTTAATTTTGCTCTCACAATTTCGCTATATTTGATAATTACCTCACCAGAACCCTGGGCAACTTTGACAGAATTTTCACCCGCCTCTCTTATATAACCCCTTATTTTTCTATCTTTCAAAGTAATTTCTGCCATTTTACCCCTTGCCCATTGGAAATGTTCAATCCTGGATAAATGCCTTTCAATACCCGGAGATGATACCTCAAGGGTATATTGAAAGTCAATTATATCAGAATTGTCCAGAACATTTGAAATTGCATTACTCACTCTTTCACAATCTCTGATAGTGATACCACCTTGTTCCCGATCAATAAAAATTTTTAAAGTTCTGGAAACTTCATTGAACTGGATGTCATAAATCCGGAAATCCATCGGTTCTATGATACCTTTCACTATTGTTTCTATCTTTTGGAGATCAACTTTATGCATTTAACTTCTCCATCAAATCATTTTTTAATTTTAAACAGGTTTCTACTAAATTTTCCTTACTACATTCAATTTTTTCATCGTTTGCGCGAACATAGATATCAAATTGATTTTGTTTTATCCCCTTGGGCCCGATTGTGATTCTTAAAGGAATGCCGATGAGGTCAGCATCGTTGAACTTTATACCTGCAGAAACATCCCGGTCATCAAGAATTATTGAAAAATTTGCCTGATTCAATTCTCTGGTTATCTGGGTCCCTGCTTTTTGTATGTCTTTATCCTGGGGATTGAGAATTAAAACATAGATATCAAATGGGGCAATGGATATAGGCCAGACCGCACCCTTCTCATCACCCCATTGTTCCACAGCACATGCCATAATCCTTTCCAATCCTATACCATAACTACCCATAACAATAGGTTTTTCTCTCCCGGCCTGATCAAGGTAATAAGCACCCATACTTGCGGAATATTTTGTGCCCAATTTAAAAATATGTCCGAGTTCAAGGGCGCTCTTTATTTCCAAAACAGCCCCACATTTTATACACCTGTCTCCGGATTTAATTTGCCTAATATTGTAGAAATCTTTTACCTTTACATCACGTTTAATATCAACCCCTTTAAGATGAAAATCATTCTCATTGGCACCAGTGACCATACCCTTTACATCCTTCAGCAAGTCATCGGCAATGATTTTAATATTTTCTATTCCTACTGGACCAATAAATCCTGGTTCTGCCCCAAAATATTTCTGTATTTCTTCAGGACTGGCAGGCTGATAATCAGAGCCGATTATCTTTTTTAACCGTTCTTCATTTATTTCGTAGTCACCACGGATCAATATCAGAACAGGTTCTCTCCCCTGAGCAGTCAAAAACATGTTCTTTATCAGATTTGATGGTTTAACGTTTAAAAATTGGCTTACCTCCTCTACAGTCCTTTTATTCGGTGTGGCGACTTTTTTTAAATTTTCCTCAGGAAATGAAACATATTCTCCAATACCTTCAGCAACATCAAGGTTTGAACGATAATCACAATTGGGACAGAGAACAACGGTATCTTCACCACCATCCACCACCGCCATAAACTCCTTTGATTCACCAGTTCCCATCAGCCCACCTGAGGCATCCACAATAACGAATTTCAAACCACAACGGGTGAATATTCTTGAGTATGCCTCTTTGTGAAGATTGAAACTTTTATCAAGGCCATCCTCATCAAGATCAAGGCTATAAGAATCCTTCATTAAGAACTGGCGTGAACGTATTACCCCACCCCTGGGTCTTGGTTCATCCCTGAATTTTGTTTGAATTTGGTACCAGATTTGAGGGAGGTCGCGATAAGAACGTATGTGATTTCGTGCAATTTCCGTGATTACCTCTTCATGGGTAGGGCAAAGGCAATAGTCTCTTCCTTTTCGGTCTTTCAACCGAAACATATCATCCCCAAAATCTCTCCATCTTCCTGATTCTTCCCAGATTTCTCTTGGAGAGAGTGCAGGCATAAGCAATTCCTGAGAGCCTATTCTATCCATTTCTTCCCGAATAATATTCGCAATCTTTAGCAAAACTCGCCAGCCCAGTGGTAAGTAGGTATGGATACCTGAGGAATGCTGTTTAATAAAGCCTGCCCTTAATAAAATCTTGTGGCTCTTGAGTTCAGCATCCTTAGGTTCTTCCCTTAATGTCTCAATCAAGGCTTTGGAGAATATAGTTATCATAACTATTAATTTAACATAAATTTTTAGTAAAGTCAAGTATAGAATTCACTACACGGGCTCATCCTGCTTTTAAGGTTCTTTGATTTTTTTCCCAAACCCCTTTCTGCACATGAAGATTTTTTCACTCTGATTGTCGGAAAGGGTAAATAGTGGATTTTGTATCGCCACTATTAAGAATAGAAGACGAGAGGTAAGTCTTGACTTTGTTTTTATGATGACTAAACTTATCTGTTATGAAGATAGATATCGGGATTTATTATGGACCGATTGACTTGCTCGTTTATCTTGTGCGGAAGAGAGAGGTTGATATATTTGATATACCTATTGCCCAGATTGCGGAAGAATATCTTGATTATATAAGGAGGATAGAACGTGAAGACCTTGAGGATGCCGCAGACTTCCTTTTGATGGCAGCGATACTGATAAGATTAAAGGTTCGTTCCCTTTTGCCCCGCACACCAGAAGATGAAGAAGAAGCAAGGCCCATTACCCTTATGCAAATAATTGAAGAGTATAAGAAATATAAAGAAATAGCCCAGTATTTTAGTAAAATGGAATATCAATCAAGCAGGCAATTTCCAAGATTTTCCAGAATTGAGCCCACGGTTGTTCTTGAAGAGGGAAACCTTGCCAGCCTGATACTGGCATTTCGCAGTTTCAAACCGACTGAGAAGGAAGCAGTCTTAATAAAAAGGCAGTTGATCCCTATTGAGAAGGTAATTGAAGATTTAACCAATGAGTTAAACAAGAATGAACGTATAAATTTTCTACAATTTTTAAAAGAAAAGAGGAATGTATCAATTGCAGTATCATATTTTTTTGGAATGCTTCAGATTGTTAAAGAAGGGTTTGCCAGTGTGGTGCAGGAAGAACCTTTTGGTGAGATATACCTTTATAAAAAGAATAATACCGGTGCCTTAGATGATAACCGTTTATCATGACATAATGGTATTTTATTCTTTCATTAGTTTTTTTATTGCCTATGCACCCGAAGATTCAAATTATCAATACCTCTTAGATAAACAACTTGCCCATTATTTCCAGTCCTGGGAAGTTGCTTTTGATTCAACGAAAAATGGAATGCGGACAAGCCAGGGTTGTCTTGATCTCTTGAACTGGTATATCAGCCTGGAACTTCGTTATGAGGCATATTTATCAAATATTCTCGGCATTCGCTATAAGAATTGGTATTTTGGCGATTACAATGAACACATATCAAACCATTATTTTCAGCCATTTTTCCAGATAAGAGAGAATCAAAGATTATTTCTAACCATTACCACACATTATTATAAAGGTGAAGATGAGATTGGTATAGGTTATTTTTATGGCAAAAACTACTTAAGTTTTTTAGAGGTATTTTTGCTGGTTGAGAATTTTGACAGAAATTTCTCTCTCCAGCATATGGAAAATGGAAGGGCGAAGGTTATCTATAAAGGGTTACAATATCCAATGAAGTTAAATGTTACCATAAACAAAAACTGGATGACTGGTAGATTTAGAACTGAATTCACAATCTGTAAACCATATCTTCTTGAATCCACTGATGAGCCAATAACTTATAAAGAAAATGGTTACACACATTCCTGGTATATCAGATTCTGGCAGGATATAAGAAATTTCCGTCTTGGATTTCTCAATACTTTGAAATACCATAAAAAATCAGTCACCGATTCTTTCTTATACTTCAATGATAAGATATTCGACGATACACCCGAGATTCAGGCCAGCTGCAGGCTAAATAAAAAATGGACCCCAATCCTCTATCTCACTTACAATTACAAGACTGAGGATGATACAACCTTTTATGAGCGAAATGTCTTTGCCTATTTAATTGATGTTGAATTCAAACCTGAAGAAAGATTTATATGGCATTTTGGAACCCAAAGGAATTTCTATAAGAATAATTCGGGTTTAAAAATAAAAGAACGGAGGATAAACATCGGACTTGAGTATCACTATAAAAATTTATGGTTTTATCTTGTGGAAGCAATGGAGGGGGATTTTCCTACACCAAAATACCTTCACAACCATACCTATGTTCAATTGATGCTCAGATTCTAATCTGGGCTATTGACAATCTCATTGTATTTGTATATAATGGCAGTATGTTTATGACAATTCTATTTGGGCTTCTTGGGACAATTGATTCCACAGTGTATAGAATTGAATCCGGAGATGTTCTGGAGGTTGTGGTGTTGGGGCAGGAGGAACTATCAAGGGATCTACTTGTGATGCATAATGGCAATATTACATTTCCTTTGATAGGTGATATAAAGGTTGCTGGATTGACTACGAATGAGGTTGCGGATACGATTGCGAGTCTTTTACGAAAATATTTTGTTCAACCGCTCGTTTCAGTGATACTTAAAGGACCGAGCATTTCAACCGTGGCTATTTATGGTGAGGTTGTGAGACCGGGGACTGTGCAGTATCAGAGGGGTTTGAGAATAAGTGATTATGTTGCACTTGCTGGAGGTCCAACAGAGAGGGCTAATCTAAGAAAGGTAAAAGTTGTGCGGAATACTGGCTCTGGTGTTAAGGTTTATAATGTGAATCTTGATGCGATCCTCAAAAAAGGTATTGAGAAAGGAAATTTTGAATTAAAGGCAGGCGACTGGGTTTATGTTGGAAGAAGGTTTATGATTAACTGGGGCACTGTTTTACAATTCGCTACTTTAACCCTCAGTGCCATAAATTTGTACGTTACTATTGAAAGGTTAAAATGAACAACAATGAAATTCAAGAGTATATTCTGGAAGAAGAAAAACCTTTGAATTTACAGGACCTATGGTTTAAATTCCTGCGTCGGCGACGCCTTTTTTTTATATTTGCAATTCCAACCTTTGCAGCAATCCTTATTTTTAGATTATCCAAACCTTATACTCCAATATACCTCTCGAGTTTTGATATTGGTGTTGCTGAGAATAGGACAGTAGAAGGTTTTTTTAGCGGCATATCTGAAACACCAACGGTTCAGATAGGCACGGTCACTCAGCGTATCATCGCTAATTTATTGAGTGTTAAAATTGCTGAGAAGGTTGTTGATACATTGAATCTGTATACATTCATTAAAGAGGAAAATTCAATGCAACCGGTAGTCCATTTAAGATCAGATTTTGAACATCCAATAGGTCCTTATACACTTAAAATTCTTGAAGATGGGTTTGCACTGAAGATTAATGGGGATGTTATTCAAAAAGGATTTGGTGAGTATCTTGATCTTGGTCCTCTTGAATTTACGCTCAATAAAGAGCCGCAACTCCTGTCGGGAAAGAATTATACAATAACATTTTATCCGCGGGGCAGGATGGCTCTTGCCTTAAAAAACTCAATATCCGTAAAGGTTCTTGAGGCGGATAAGGTAGAGAGGGCAGGTGACCGTTCTGGGGTGCCAATTTCTGGAGAGGGTGTTACCAAAAAGATTGTCTCAGCAAAGACAATATTCCCTGGTATGAACATCATTGGTATTCTCAGGATTGAATTATACTGGGGTAACAGGCAACAGGCATTAAATATTGCAAAGGCTTTATCCGAAATTCTTGTAAAAGAAAATATCCAGGAAAAAAGTTTACAGTATATTCAGTCAAGAAAATTCATTGAATCTCAACTTGCATTTTATCAGGAACGCCTTAACAATCTTGAAGAGCAGATCAAATCATTCAAGGAGATTAAAAAGATTGCAGACATTAAGGCATCAACCCAGGCATTAATCAACCAGGTTTCAACACTTGAATCAAGAAAGAATCAACTGGAGATTGAAGAAAAGATATTGGAGGACATAAATAAATGCTTACTCAGTGATACATTGAATTCTGATGTTCCATTAAATATTGCCACGACAATGATTTCCGACCAAGGTATACAGCAATTATATACCCAATTGATCCAGACAAATGCAGAGTTAAAGGGTGTTCTTAAAGAATACTCAACAAGACATCCAAAATATGAAGAAATTAAAGCAAAATATGAAGGGTATAAAGAGCAACTCAAAGACGAAATTGCCAAACGCGTTTCAACAATCAAGATCGACATTGAGGGTGTTACAAACCAGATAAAAAGCCTCCAGGTAAAACTTGAGAATATACCTGCAGATGAGATTAATCTGGCAAGGCTTGAAAGGGATCGTGAGACTGCGGAGAAACTTTATACATTCTTTTCAGAGAAACTTGAAGAGACAAGGGTTCAAGAGGCAGGAGTTACTGCTGATATAAAGATTGTCAATCCACCTTTCGTTTCCAATAATCCTGTGAATCCCAGAAGGGTTCTTCTTACCTTCTTTTTATCAATATTTTTTGCGGTCCTTGTTGGGATTGCGGTTGTCTTCATTGCTGAATATTTTGATAATACTGTAAAAGAGCCTGACCTCTTAAAAGATAAACTGAAACTTCCCATCTACGCAACGATTCCCGCAATTGTTGATAGAGAAGGTGTGAAGATCAAATCAGGGCTTAATTTTGAATATATAAAAAACCTCCTATTAAGTATTTTAGGTTTTAGAAATTTCCAGCACAGGAGTTCTAATCTTAAGATTGTGGAAGACCGCACCGGTGCAGAGTTCGAGGCATTCCGTAAACTCAGCGTCCATCTTGAATTTGCCCATCCAGAAAAGGAATATAAAGTTTTGTATATCACATCCTCAGGACCGGAAGAGGGGAAGACATTCGTGGCTCTAAACTTGGGTTATGTTTTTGCTACGAAAGGTAAAAAGGTATTATTGATTGATACAGATTTTCGCAAAAAGAGAGGAACCATCACCCATATAACAAAAAGAAGAAAAGAAAGCGGCTTGTTTGATGTTTTAAAAGATGAAGCAAATTTTGAAGATGTGGTTCTTCAATTTTCTAAAATTAAAAATGAAGGGAATGATCAAATACCCCAAAAATCAGTTGATGAAGTATCCTCTTTATTTTTGCTCCCCTTAGGCAATGTCCCTGCCAACCCTTTTATATTCCTGGAGTCTGAGAAGATGCGCCACCTTCTCCAGAATCTTAAAAACCGATATGATTATATTCTTATTGATGGCTTACCAGTCCTTCTCTTTGCTGATGCCACATACCTTGCAAAATACTGTGATGGTGTGTTGCTGACTGTGATGTATAACAAAACAGATTTCAAGGAGCTTGAAAATAGCAAAGAGATCTTATCCTCAGCAAGAGCCGATATCATTGGCCTTGTTATCAATGGCATTCCCCCACGTTCAGGAAGTTATTACTACCATTACTACTATAAATATTACTCAAAGTATTATAAAGAGGGCAGAGGTTAGTAATCTAATTTTTGAATAAAAAAGGAGGTTTTTATGAAGAGTTTTCGTTTTTACGTTTCACTCCTTACCTCCTGTATAATTTTATCCTGTGCAGTATTTACTACATCTGGGTTGGTTGAAGTTGCTTCAATCTATGGTTTTGTTAATGATGAAGAATTTGAACCGATTGGAGGCGTAGAGATTACAGTTGCGGGGGAGGGAATAAAAACATATACGAATTCTGCAGGTTATTATATCCTTGATGATTTAACACCGGGTGATGTGAGTTTGATATTCACAAAGCCAGGCTTTGAGTCAAACACTATCTCCTGTAAAATAGAACCAGGTAAAAAGATAGAAGTGGACCAGGTGCTAAAAAGAATAGTTAAAAAAGAGGGGGGCATAAGAGGTATAATTGCAGATTATCTTACAAACGAACCGCTCGTTGCCCAGGTCACGATAATGGAACTAAATCTAACCACTACATCGGATAAGAATGGTTACTTTGAATTTGAAGGTGTCCCTGCCGGAGTTTACCTCCTGAAAGTCCAGGCATTAAATTATGTTACCTCCCAGACTGATGTTGAGGTGCAGGCTGGAAAGTTTACTGATAAGATGATCAGGATATTCCAAGAAGGTTCAATCATAACACTACGGGGTGTTGAATTTGAATTCAATAGTGCTAAATTAAAACCAGAATCATATCCGGTGCTTGATGAGGCAGCAAGAATTTTAACAATGCATCCAGAGATTGATGTGGAAATCCAGGGGCATACAGATGATATTGGTTCTGATGAATATAATTTAAAACTTTCTCAAAAAAGGGCGGAGGCAGTAAGAAATTATTTGGTTGATGTCCATATGATCGAACCGGTTCGACTCATTCCCGTTGGCTATGGAGAAAAAAAGCCGATTGCCGATAATTCAACTGAAGAAGGGAGGCAGAAGAATCGGAGAGTTGAATTTTTGATTTTGAAAGAAAAAGAATAAATCCGGAAAAATTATTGAGGAATTTAATGAAATGCCCAAAATGTAGTCGCGAGATTCCAGAAGGGATAGAATAAGTCCACTTTCTGATTTTCAAATCACTGATTTTATAAGTAGTGAAATTGGAATAAGTGGTTTCTTTTCCCCTTTACCTATTTGCTACTCTAATTTTAAAAGAATTACCTTTTCTGTCTCTTTGAATTCATCAGACTCTAATCGGACAAAATAGATACCAGACGGTAGTTTACGACCTGAACCATCCCTTCCATCCCAGATTATTCTGTAGAAACCACTCTTTTCCATACCATCCTTTATACATCTTACCTTCCTGCCGAGGACATCATAGATACTAAGATTTATCTTCTGATTTTTACTGATTGCATAGGTGATGGTGAGATTATC